>Ga0268262_10001004_pt1 | contig 36083 bp, 33 predicted proteins | sample TergutNc150P3_FD_190354 | JGI IMG/M metagenome (GOLD analysis project Ga0268262, IMG submission 190354) | Nasutitermes corniger P3 segment gut microbial community from laboratory colony in Florida, USA - Nc150 P3 (SPAdes) (version 2) | ecosystem: Host-associated > Arthropoda: Insects >...
TATCCTTCCAGCGTGATATAACTTTTAGTCCCACAACACCAAACAGGACTATCACCAAAACGCAAAACCAAATCCAATCCCGGATTAAGCCTTTTATTAAAAGCCATGTTGCAACAATTAGGCATATAGGCTTGAAACCAATAATTTTTGAGGGCATAGACAAAATTCTTTTACCCAAAATTGCAAACAATTCCCGCCATGTATGCTCCCAGCTCGCTTTGTACGAAAAATCAATGTCGTTATCTTTCATCGCTCATTCCTCATTGCTCTTGCTTTAGGCGGCATGGATGCCGCTGTTTCCATTGCTTTAGGTGGAGTTTGCTACGCAAACTCCAACCTGTTAAAATTGCAGGGACGCAATTTTAACAGGCCATGTCCTCAAAAACTTCGCAGACTTTTTTAGCCTTCCAGTATGCTTCTTGGTAGTATGCTTTTGTTTTTCTTTCCGAACAAAAACACAATCTGCATTTTTTTGTTGACCCTTCATAAACTTTGCAATGAAGGCAATCACAGCAGTTCTTCTTCTTCTTTTTGTTCTTCCCTCTTTGCTCATTGCTCATTTGTCATGCCCCTATGTTGAAGTAATTGCTAAACTCAGTATCAAGGCCGTACCGTGTTTTCCCTTCCCTTGCCAATTTTTCAAGAGCTTCACGGTTTAACCCCCTGACAAGCACCTCGTACCCCTCTTTTTGATACCAGTCTGATACTTCGTAGATCTGCCGTATCCGTGCGTAAGGTTCCTGGGAATTCAAAATAACCCCATCACCGATAATCCCGGCAACATGGGTAGCAGTTCCGGCGGCGGCGTAACCGTCCCCATGCCGTTTGTCTTTTTTTGTTACATAGAACACCGCCCGAATATCGCCTTGCTTTGGGTTAATCATTGTGAACACCCGCTTTAATAAATCATCTGCGGTAGTTCTGATTAGTAACCCTGTTGCCGCATACAACGCCATGCACACAGCCCCCGAACAATCGGAAGTTTCTGGATTTTCTTTACCCCAACCGTAAGGACTGCCAAATTGTTTAAGTAAGAAATAAATAAACCGTTGCGCTTCATTCATATTTTCAAATTTCTTTTTTTCTTGTTCTGCCAATGCGTTCCACTTGACTGCCATTATTTGTTACCCCCATTCCTAAAGAAATTGACAATAATGCTAACGGCTAACGCCGCCGCTGAAATCAAAATGCTTATAACTGAAATACGCTCTTTGCTCCTTTCCCCCTCCTTTTTTTCCAGTTTTTCTACACGTCCGATGACGTGTTCCTTAAATTCTTTCATTTGCCCCTTCAGTTCCCGCATTTCACCTAACGTCTCGACAATTAATTGCCTGTCCTCATTTGTCATGTTTTTGCCCTCCTTCTTGTTCAAGAATTTTCCCCGCATTGTAAAACCTTTTTTTTCTCATTACCCATTGCTCATTCCTCATTGCTCTTTTATTTTGAACGCCGCTATAAAAGCCTTGTCTTTTTTGTACCTAAAAGAAAAAGCGTTTATTACCCCTTCCGTTTCATCATTCCTTATCGTTATTTTTACCTTCGCTCCCACCCTTGCGTGAAATAACGCCCGGTGTGTTTTTACCGTGTACTCCCGCCGATTTTGTAACCGTTCCTCTAGCTCACGCATAACCCAATCCTCATAATGAGCTATTTGTATATTTCCCCGCTGTATTGGATATTCAGAAAAGTAAGAACCTGTAACATTAAGTGCTACAGTTCCGTATTGATTGACAGCCTCAATATCCCTAATAAAGCATGAACGGTTAATGTCAAGGACAATCGGGCGGCCATAAATGGAAGCCCTGTATAAATCGCCGTCATTATCTTTGCTTAATGTGATAATTGCTTTATCATGGTTACTGGTTATGTCATAGTTGGAATACGAAAACGGCCCGCCGTCATATTCAAGGCGGCTTTCCGCTTCCCCTTGCGTGTCTATTTCGTCTGCATAAATAACATTCCGTTCTTTACCCTCAGCGTCTTTGACCTTGTATTTAGCTTCATACAGACCAGACTCAATTTCGCGGATTAACGGATACCTGAAAGGGTAATGCGCTTGCAGAAACTCATCGTAAAAAACAGGACTGTCGTCATAATGCCAAATTTCTTGCCTTGCAAGAGATACAGGCATATTAACTTTAAGGCGTACCGTATTCCTGTATAGTTCCGCTTTGTCTATTTTCCGCAGATAGAAAATGTCATTGCCGTAAAATGTATGCGATACTTCATCATCTAAAAGCTGTTCCGCTTGATATGGCGAATGGGCGAATACAAGGGGCTTTTCTATCGGACACTCTAAATGGCATCGGTAAGCAGTCGCAAGGCTTGACAGTTCTCCCCAAATATCACGGCGTAACTTAACATAGGGTAATGAAACAGGAATGGTAGAACAATCTATGTCATTTATACCCAATCCCGCCCTTTGTGCTATGCCGTGGACTAATGATTTATGCGGTTGTGATTTATCGCAGACCACCGAATACGCAAAAACAGCCGGAGCAGACCAATCCCTACTTTCGTCAGTTTTTCTCAGCTTTGCGGACAAATCCCGCAAGCTTATTAAAGCGTATCTCTTGCGCCCCGGCCCTCTGACATCCTGAATACCTTTATCGTCTATGTAAAAATTAAACCGCTGGAAATAAGGCAAACCCTCGCCTATGGAGAATGAAACTTTTACTTTAGTGCCGGAACCCAGGCCCGCCATGGATGGCGGTGTTACCATTGCTTTAGCTGGAGTTTGCGTAGCAAACTCCGTTGTTGGAAATTCGCATGGATGCGGATTTCCAACATAAATGCCTTGCGGATTATCCAGTAAAATTTCCCCTCTTGCCGTAGTGCCGCCAGCCGCTTCTTTCAATCCAAAAAAGTTCGCCTCTATAATGTCTTGCTCAAAGACGCTTTCAAAATGCCCGGCAACGTCAAATTCAATTTTTACCCTGATAGGCTTATTAGCGGTGTTTATAGCTTCTTGCAGGGCATTGTCTATCTCATAAAATCTCATGGTATGAATTCTCCTGTAGGGTTAAATATGTCAGTAGAAGCGGAACCCGAAATATAATATCTAAGCGGCCCGATAATCGTGTCAGCGGAGTTTATTTCCGTTTCATCAGAAACCAAAACCAGCATTTTTAACGTCATGCGAAATAAACCGTAATACTTGTATTCGTGTTTATCCCTAAGTAATTGAGCCGTGATTGTCATTTCTTCAATAACTTCTGGAATGTCCATTCCCTGATTTTTTTCACGCTTAATTAAAATTTCGCTTTTAGTACCGCCTTGCTTTTTTGACACAAGGGTAATGCCGTAAATGTTTTTGTATTCCTGTCCGTTTATCTTGTAGGCAACATAATCGCCCTTAAAGCGTTCCCCTTGCTCTCTTTCAAAAGCGTCATTATATGGGTATGCTCTTGCTGGATAATCACCGTCAATATCTAGTTTCAGTTTTATCGCTTCATCCCGCATTACCCGCAGTTCAAAGCCCTGGACACGGCAGCCCTCAAAAAGCCGCCGTTCGCTTTTCCTGTCCTGGACTAAATCAAAATGCTTTGTATCTTCCGTAGGAATTAAGTCAAAGCGATACAGGTACAAGTTCCTTGTCTCGGAAACGAATACAGGGTTATCCGCACCACCCATAGCAAGGTAAAGCAACAGCGGAGCTGTCCCTATTGTTAGAGGTGTTACCACACACCCTGTAACCCCGCCGATTTTTCGCAAGCCACGGCATACCCCATCCCCTTCTATCGAGGCTTCCTCTTGCAACAGGGTTACAGCTTCCCTGACAGTCTCATCGGAATAAGGTACGTCTATTTCCCAATGTTCAGTTTTTATGACAATGGAACAATCGCACCCATTAACCAGCATTACAATCTCCCGATGAAAATAAATCTATTTGCCGTAAGTTATAGTTAAACCACAAACATTCAGTACGTTTGTTTCCCGCCACGTCAGTCGATACATTAAGGCTTTTATTCCATTTTCCTAGATATTTGCTGTATAATTCATTTTCATATCCTGAAATTAAAACATCCGCTTTTAGGTTTATAATTATTTCAAGCAGTTGCCTGTGGTCGTCATTGCTCATTTCATGTTGGTATATTTTCTTGTGTTTCCTTGTTTCGCATACATAAGGCGGATCAAGGTACATCAACACATTATTTCGGTCATAGCTTTGTATTAGCTCCAGTGCGTTTTTATTTTCAATCTGGACATAATTACCCGGCCCGCATTTAAGCCTCTTGCTTGTTTCTCGCAGGGTGTCAGGCAATTTCTTATGAAAATAATCATGCCCCCCGGTCGCCTTGTCTATGTTCATCCGGATGCTGCTTTTATACCTATATGCCGAACCGATGGCGAACCACGCCCGAACAAGAAACCGCCTTGCCATTTCTATTTGGCAGTCGCTTTTTTCAAAAGCAAGCAAGTATTCATTCCGGCTCCATGCCGTATTCTCGACAAGGAAAACTAATTTTTCCGTGTTTTCCCTAATCTGGAAAAACAGGTTAGATACTTCACTGTCTATATCGTTTAGCGTTTCTATTTGCGATGGTTTTTTGGAAAAGAACACGCACCCCGAACCGAAAAACGGCTCTAAGTATGTCATGCTTTCATATCCCGCCGGAAAGTGCTGTATAACCCAGTGTGCGATAGAATTCTTGGAACCCGGATACTTCATTACAGTCATTCTGCAATACCCTCTACCGTTACACGCAATGCAATCACCATTTCCCAATCTTCCCCGCACCCTGGCTTTTTCGGCATGGTGTACTTTTTCCCGCTGATAACTGCCCTGTCCACAATGCCGCCCAATGTTGTATTTTCGCCTATCGCCTTGCATACGGCGGCGGCGTAACCGTAACAGTACAATTCGGTTTCTTGCGTTTCAGGCAGGGTAAAAGTTATAGCTACTGAATAAGCGTCCATGCGTATAATCCGTTCCTTTTCATTGCGCTCGCAACTAACAAGGGAAATTGCCGGAGCTACTATGTGTCTGTTTGCAAAAGCACTAAATTCGATAATAGGAACTAAAAACTCCCATTTGCTCAATATTTCATTTACCTGCCCTGATAATAGCTTTCTAATTGCGTCCAATATCCGAAGCTCAATCACATTTTCCAAACAACAATCTTCATTCCTCATTTCTCATTCCTCATTCCCTAAATCGTTTTCCGCCTATATGGTTCTAAAAGCTGTTTCACATTTAATGGCATGGACGGTTCAAAGTGTTCCCCATCCTTCCCGCCGCCCCGGACATTTCCGGTCATACCGACACGCCGCCCCTTGTAGCGGTTCATGTTCCAGCTTGCCAGTTCCAGACACGCCGCAGACAAATCTGCCGGAATAAGCCCCTCGCTATAGCCAGCCCAATAAACCGCCTTGATGGATGAAATCCCTGTTTGTCTTTGTATTGCACGAGAAAGAGAAAGCTTAAAAGGCAAATCGTAATCAGTACCGCATTCAGGAATGACGTTATAAAAATCCGGCTCTAGCAATTCCCCATTCCCTACTAAATAAACAGCCAGCACCCTGCTAACAGGGTATTCCCGCAGTTGTATTAGCAAATCCCCATCATAATCATTCCATTCAAAATGCTTTTCCCGCAGAAAATGCCGTTTACAGTATTGCTCAATAGCTTTGGTAGCAGTTTTAAGGCAAAAAGTGACTAGATTATCGTCCCGGTCATCTATACCCAACACGGTCTTGAAATCGGCCAACTTTATCAATGAATATATGCTTTTCTCGCTCATTTCCATTCCTCATTGACATTGTTTCCTGTTATTTCCATTATGTAATTGGGTATTTTGTGTCATTTTTTTATTTCAAAAAAAATAATTTTTGGCTTGAAGCAAAAGGTATTTATAGGCTTAGTTTGTAGGAAGTGTCAAAAAACTATAAAAATATGTTGGCAAAACTAAAGAAAAGAATTTTTAGCTAAAGGCTCGCGCCTCATCCCTTCAGTAGCAATTCAAGTTTTTTCGCGTTTATCGCCGCCTGGCTTTTGGCGTGGTTATTAAAAAACAGTTGTACTATTTTGGCTTGCCTTAACAAATGCTTAATCGGCTCCACAAACAGCTTTAGCTCATCGTCCGAGTAAAGGTAGTCATAACGTGTAACATTATCCCCTGAATACCATAGTTTAGCGTTTCTTCCGTGGAACCTCATATACGCTATGGGGCTTGTGATGATGTAATCGAGTATGGGGAGATTTCGTAACTTTGGGTTATCTGTTATACACCAGCCTACACCCCGCTGTCTAAGGGCATTGTAGACAATATCTTGTTGCCATTTCGCATTGCGAAGCTCTACAACTACCGGAATATCAGTCATCTCTTTTAGTAACAAATCCAGATAAACACGCTCGTCCTTCTCATAATGAAAGGATTCGGGGAATTGGACTAGCGCACACAACAAAAGATTGGCGTTCCGTAGCGGCTCAAGAGCTCGCTTGAATTCAGAGACTAAAGGCTGGTACTGGCTTTTATCGGTGGCATGGGTTAAATCCTGAAAACCTTTAATTGTGAACTTAACCTTACCACCCGACCTGTCAATCATTCTTTGTAATTGCTCGCTCGTTGGCATACGGTAATAGGTTGAGTTTATCTCTACAGAGTTAAACTGTGTTCCGTAGTATTCCAAAAATCTAGTTTGAGGAAGATCAGCAGGGTAAAACCCGCCCTTCCACTCTTTATAATCATAGCCCGATGTCCCAATCAATAACTCGCCCATTTTCAACACTCCCTTTTTTAATACACCCTCGGTATATCCTGTAGCCTTGTTGTATACCTCGGCGATAAATATTCCCGCTTCATCTCCCACGGCAAGGCTACACCCGCCGCCCCCTCATTCCTCATTCCTAATTCCTCATTCTTTCTTCTCTTTACCCCACAACCTAATTGCAATGTACCCCTTCCATACCGTTCATTGATATTGTCAAGGGCTTGCATCAGCGGTTCCAGACGCTTTACTTGCTCATGGTGATTGTCAAACAAATCATATTGCGGTTTGTCGTTTTTTTCCAATCCGGTCAAACCAATCATTACTTTACGGTACTTGTACCCAGGGCGATATATCCGTTTCAACAGTTCTATCGCCGTTTCTTGTATTTCCGGTAAGTATGCGCTTAAATACGGTAACTCTGCGCTACACTGGTTAAAGTATTGGTCTCCTTCGGAGAAAGCATTAGTCATCAAATAAACACTAACGAATTTACATGACAACTTTTCAACCCTAATACGCTTTACTGCTTCTTGCGTGTAGGAAGTCAAAGCCAAAATAATATCGTCCAAATCATAAACTGGCGATTGAGAGCTTCGTGAAACCATAACAACCTGTCTGTCGCTGCGTTCAACTTTACCGATTGCCGGAACCCCGCCTAATTCCCTAACTGTCCTATATCCGGTAATTGTCAAATGCTTTTTTGCTAAGTGTAACGGATAGTTTTTCAAACCTAATGCGGTAGTTATTCCATTTCGTTTTAGAAAAGCCGCCTTTGAAGGCCCGACCCCCCAAATATCCCCAACAGGATAATTGCCCAGCTCCTCATCTTGATTTAACTTATTCCAATCACAGACGCCACCCCGCTTTTTAGCCAGTTTGTTACACATTTTGGCTAAGGTTTTTGTGGGAGCCACGCCCACGGACACAGGTATCCCGGTTTCCATAGTAACCGCTTTTTTTATCGTTAAGGCGAGAGCAGAATAGTCCTCATTTTTCCAATCGGGAAAAAATAGAAAGCTCTCGTCAATGGAATACATTTCCACATCCGGCGTGAAACGGTTATAAATCAAGTTCATCCGATTGGACAGGTCGGCATACAAAGTATAGTTAGATGAAAAAATCACTACCCCGCTTTTCTCTAATTTGTTCTTGTTTTCAAAAAAGACATCCCCACGCTTAAAGCCCAGGGCTTTACACTCGGCGTTAAGGGCAATGATTATTCCATCGTTGTTTGATAAAACCGCTATTGGGCTTTTGGCAAGGTCAGGACGGTACACTCTTTCACAGGCGGCGTAAAATGAATTACCGTCAATGTGCATCAGCATTATTGTAAAACCTTATAGCAGCGGTTACTGTCCCGATTATTTCTGTTTCATCTTCTATGGGATATATTTCATCCCTCCCATCGGTGAAAGACGTTTTTTCCCTTTTCTTGACCAGCAAACGGCATAAAAACCGCCCTTCATGCCGTAGCATAACAAGAGCATTGGCTGTTGGCGTTATCGAACGGTCGATAACCAGCAATGTATCCCTAACAAGCCCCAGGGCTTCCATATCGCTACTATCTAGCCGAACATAAATTGTTGCCGGAGGGTTACGGATTAAGAGGCGGTTCAGGTCAATGGTTTGTTCTTCATAGCCCTGCGCTGGCGACGCAAAGCCTGTTGTTTTATCTGGCATTGTGTTTCCTTTCCCCTCATAATGTAATTATACTATACATTTGTATAGTGTCAATGAAATTGCATAAACTTGTGTTCTTAGAAAATGCTATATTTGCGAATTTACGCTATATATGGGGTAGGTTTAAGGCTGGTACGCTATGGTATTTTGTTTTCTACCTTCGGTTTCTAGGACATTTGCGCTGGGCTAATATATAATGTCAGGATTTATCATCTAAATCCTCTATTTTTTCTTCAATAAAGCGGCCTACTAAGCCGCTTATATCTCTTAAAGTAGCCTTTCGGAAATGTTTCATAGCATCAGACGGGGCTAACTCTTTTGAAAAAAGCTGAGGCGACTCTATTCCCAAAGCATTTGCCAGCTTTTCAATCATTTCTGGGGAAGGAAATTTCTTACTAATCTCAATCATCCCTATATAATGGGTGCTGGTATTCACTCTTTCTGCTAATTTTGCCTGCGACCAACCAAGAGCGTACCTATAGGCTTTTAAGTTATCAGCCAATACCTGTCTAATAAGTGTCATTTGCCAACTTTGAGTCCGTCTTTTACTTTATGCATAGGAAAACTCTTGACAAACTTCCTGATTGTGCATAATATTTATTCACTTATAGGGCATTATTGGTAAAACCTTATAAGACTGGTCAGAATATTTTTATTTTTTTAGTGGTTCCTTTAGGAAAAGGACATCGCTCGGTGTCAGCCACTAGTATTTATTGGATACCACTTAGTGATTGTCACCAAATTTGCAAGAAAAGCTAAAAAAGAATTGCATGGTGATGTCAACTTTTATGTAAAAAAAATATAAAAACCGTATTGTCCCACATGGGATGGTACTTATTTCATGATCTCCCTTTCTATTGGGAGATATTTTTTTGATAAGGAGTGCTTAATGGCACACAAACGCAATGCCCAGTGTCATTCGCTAAAGACCACTAAAGACCAACAACTAAGGAGCATTTTATGAGAAGGAACCCAATTCTAGCACTAACTCTTATTTTAGCAGTCTTATTTTTGCTGGTACTTGCAGGGTGCGATAGTGGCACAACAAATGGCGGCCAAAATGCAAGTCCGGGAACAACGCCCGGCACGAATCCGGCTCCTGTAACTCTTAGCCCTGCGTTAAGGGCAGTCCCAACAGCCGCATCCGCTTCATCTCCTGTTGTACTGGATTCGTATACAAATGGGACTAACAATTATTACTTAATTGATGTAGGATATGTCAGGAATATGTATGTTTCCACAATATTGGCGGCTGCTTATAATGGCATGACGCCTATATCGGTATCAAAGACGACCATAAGCACCAACACTATAACAGAAGCATTAACCGAAACAATTTCCGAAAGCATAATAATTTCTAACACTCAAACTGGCAAAGTCGGTATAGAAGCAGCCTGGAAAAAGACATTCCCCCTTGTTGGTACATTCTCCGCAAAAATAAAAGCTGAGTGGACAGGATCATGGACTAACACTAATTCATCTTCAAAATCGAAAGAGACATCAGTGGCAAGAACAGAATCGCTTGCTGAATCATATACTACCTCTGTTACTGTTGGGGAACACGGTGAACCAGCGGGGAATTACCGTTATGCTTTGTATGCTACTTCCGATGTTTATTTTATTATTTCCACAAGCCTTGACAATGACAAGTTATTAAGCTGGGATACAGCGGTTTGCGCTCGTGATAGTACATATACCCCCCATTGGGACTATTCTGCAGATGGTATCTTTGACAATTCCCCTGATGGCAAAGAGATAACATTTACAGAAGACTTTTACAAAAACCTGCCTAAGCCAACCAACACTGAACCGCCTGTTAATACTCCAACAACTATCGGAACTGATTTTAAGACTATTCGTACCGATACAATTAGAATAAGAGCAGGTTACATATTCGATAATCCAGCGGATGTTGTTAATTTTGATGTGTTTGGTTTTAATATAAACCAACTAAAACAGAATGGATATAAAACGGCCAGTTTTTATTTACAACTAAATATAAGAGAAATAGAAAACGGCAACCAACACCTGTTTCTTTATAGCTCGAAAAAAAACGCAGTCGAATACCTCTTATCTCAAGTATCTGTTGAACACTCAGCAGGGGTGAAAGATACCAACTGGTGGGTTCATTATGAGTGGGCAATAAAATTTGAGGACATATCTCTTGATAAATTTATAAACAACGAATTTATCATTGGGTATATGGCTGATGTGAATAATAAGGGCATAAGTTATGATTGGGAAAACAAGGACTTAAAAATCCAACTTGTTATTAAGAAGTAGGCGTGGAAAGGAACGCAATAGGTCTTTCATTTGGTTTTATCGTATGAATAAACTTTTTGTTTTTTTTAACTGTTTTCTGTTACTTTCTGCTGTATGCTGGGCAAGCGGAAATAAAGAGACAGACACAAAACCAACACCGCAAGCTCAACAGCAGCCAGATACCTCTGTACCTGTCAAACCTATGTACTGGACAGGTGACGGCGGAAAGGGAAAAATTCTTTCCATACGCAAACCCAGGGCAACTGGCCTTGCGGCGAATGAGGAAACAATTCCCGCACTGGTACAGGGTGAATTACACAATAACTTCTCCAACTATACCGCCATTTCAACATCTACCGAAGAAAGCCGTAACGAGCAGTATGCCGAACTGTTATCAGGCCATTATGATGACAACTCGAAAGCGGGTTGGGACCTTGGGCATTTGCCCGACCCTGATTATATCATAGAGGGAACAATTACCAAAACCGCCATTGGTTTCGCCTTACAAATCAACGTCACCAAAAGCGCCGACAAATCGACAGCGGCATCATATTCTGAAACCTGTACCTTTGATGAATTGCTCGATTTAAGAGCTGTGCGTCGCGCCTCTTTGTACTTGATGGAAAGAATGGGCGTCACGCCAACAGAACTGACAAGGACTGAACTTGCCCGTCCGGCGGTGTCAAACGAGTTAGCTGCCCTAAACGCCTTGGCAATGCGCGATACCGCCAGGACGGAGTTTGAAAGGATGTTGTACACCTACCAGGCCAACCAGCTTGACCCTAAATTGGCAGAAGCCGCCAGGCAGCTTGCGGCGTATCAGACGGAGATTTATAAAACGCCGGAATTAACCATTGCCATCCCAAATATAAAAACACCGGAAATCATTGTGCCGGAATTCAAAGCGCCGGAAATAAGGATGGTGGCAACCGGAAACATCGGAGCTGATGCTCGAAAACAGGTAGAACAATACAACGCTCAAAAGGAAGCCAGTAGCCTTAGGCAGGAATCCGGCAATAGAGCGGTAAAAGACATGCAGGATGCTTTTCTTGTCCAGTTCAGGGTTCAATCGGAAACCGTTAAAAAACAGCAGACGGATTTATTGGGACAGCGTGACAGGTTGCTGGAACAGCAAAAGGCCCTGCTTGCAAGACAGCGGCAAATGATAGCGCAATTGAGAGAAACCGAAAACTCTTATGACACCTTCTTTACGGAACACCCACCCTTTGAAATCATTTATGACCCGGCAGCAAAGCCTGCAGGAATCGCCAACCTTGAAAAAGGTACTATTGATATGGAATTTGCCATTACCACTGTCGGCACCCAGGCAATGGAAGTTATCCCGCTTATGCTCGCTGATTTTGAAAAGGGGCTTGCTGCCATAGCGCAGGGCTTGAAAGACATCAACACTGAATTAGATAAAATCGAATCGCTGCTTGCCTATGCGGAAGCGGAGGGGAATAACGCGCTGACACGGCTGGTAAACGACTATGCGGCGCAGACGGCGAAGGTGGAGGCGGCTGAAAACGACTATGCGGCTCAACTGGCGAAGCTGGACACGGAGCTGAAAACAACCGGCTACGCGCAGTTGGGGCGGGATTATGCGGTGCGGACGGATGCCCTCTATGCGGAAGGGCTTGCCCGACAATACGCTGTGCAGTTTACGGGGTATAACGCCGCCACGGACAAAACCCTGGGCGACACCTGGACTCTTACAAAATGGAACAAAGACGAGAGCCGCACTTTCGCTATACAAGCAAGGCTTGAAAACGATTCGGGAAAAACTATCGGTGTAGCTGCCGTAAATTTAACAAACCAGACATTCGCTAAGGCGTATACACAGCCATTGAGCGACAGCGCGTCTTGCTTGTTCCTTGGTGTTCCGGTGAACGATATAACCGATACGCTCAAGGTAGTCATACAACAGGTGAATGGCAAAGATGTTACCGTTGCGTCAAACTCGGGTTACATCAAAATTTCCCCGCTTGAAGCGAATGGCTACACAAAAGATGGGTGGAACATAGCTGGTTATGACAAAGACGGTTATGACAGGTATGGTTACATGAAAGACGGTTATACCAAAGCCGGGTACGACAGGTATGGTTATGACAAAGACGGTTATGGTAAAGACGGACGCAATCTAAACGGACTGACACGAGACCAGGTAAAGAAAAACGCACAGGAAGTCGCACGGCGAGCGCAACAAGCGCGGATAGATAATATGTGGGGGAAAAAAGGCCATGCTGGTTATTTTATAGGAATTGATATCAATCTACAGCCTTTGGGCGGGCTTCTTGAATTTGGGTTAGAAGGCGGCCCTAAATGGTTTACTGTCGATGCCGCTATCAGCGTAAGCGGCGGTAGTTTAACCGGTTTAAAAGTCGATGATAAAATGTTAGAAAAAGAACTTAACACCATTGATTGGCTCCCACCTTATATTTGGATTTTCAGAGCAGGCGCGGCAGTCCCTCTCAAATTTGAAAGGACCCGACTTAACATTGGCGGCGGCATTGAATGGCTGCTAATAGGTGCCTCAGGAACTGATGATTCTAATAAATGGATAACGAGAAATTTGGGCAACTTTTTTACTCCCTATTTGGGTGCAAGATTAGATTTTGGCTTGTCTAAAAAATGGATGCCGTTCATTGGTTACCGCTGTGAATTCATGCCTGCGGATAAATTTGAAACTTATTTCGGAGAGTCATCTTCCCTGCGCCATAGCCTATTTGTTGGGCTTGAGTGGTATAGGAACTTTTAGGTACGGCGGGGGTACTTTATAACAAATATTGGTCATTTGGAAAAATGTTAATAAACTACAAAGGAGCAAGAAATGAAGAAGGGATTAATTTTAACAGTAATGCTTGTGAGTGTATTGGCATTAGGTTATTCACAGAGCGCCTCTTGGGGTGTAACTAATGTAGCCACATGGAATGTAACTAATGTAGCCACATGGATAGAGGTAGTAAACGGAATCAGAAGTGGTGGTAATAATAAAAATTATTCAATCACTGTTACTGGCACTATTTCTATACCCCCGACTACTGCTAACGCTGATTATACATTTGGCTCTGTTACAAATACCAATATAACCATAGAAGGAAGCGGTACACTCTCCTTATCTAGTAATGGTGTCCTACTTAATATAGGCGCTGGGCAAACGGTCATTACTAAGGACGTTACATTGCGGGGCCGTTCTAATAATGGTGGATACTCAGTGGTTAGAGTTAGTGGTGGAGGCACATTTTATATGGAAGGAAAGGCATCAATATCAGGCAATATTATCGACGACAACGGTGGAGGTGTGTATCTTTCTAAAGGGGCAACCTTTATCATGAAGGGCAGCTCATCTGTCTCAGACAACACAGTCAGTGGAAGTAAACAGAATAAAAGTGGCGGCGGTGTTTATGTGGGTGACGCAACCTTCATTATGCAGGATAGCTCCACGGTATCGGGTAATATCAATAGCTCTTCATCTAGTGGTAGCGGTAACACTTCTGCTGGTGGTGGAGGAGTGTATGTAGGTGGAGATGGTACTTTCACAATGCGGGACAATGCATCAGTGTCGGGAAATTCCGCACCCAACAGTCCTTGTGGTGGAGTATACGTGGGTGGAAAATTTTCTTTGCAAGATAATGCCAAAATAACAAATAATACAAAACGTGGTGTGTACAATAGATATGGAGCCACCTTTATTATGCAGGGTGGCATGATTTCTAATAATACTGGTGGTGGTGTGTTGAATGACGGAACTTTCACTATGGAGGACGGTATAATCTCAGGTAATACAGCCGATGCTAATGGCAGGGGTGGTGGTGTTTACAACACAAGAAACTTCACCATGCGAAATGGTATAATTTCAGGTAACACCTCCCGCATCGGTGGCGGAGTACATGTTCAAGAAGGTCATTCTTTAGGATCCTATGCTTCATTTACTATGCATGGTGGAACTATTACAGGTAATATTGCCAACTATGGCAGTGGGATATATATTGACGGGAGATGTACCTTGCAGGGTACTGCCACGGTGTCTGGCAATAAATCCAACTGTCACGGTGGCGGTGTGTTTCTTATCTGTTCTTATGGTGACGCATTTCTTACAATGAAGGACAACGCCTCGATTTCTGGTAATACCGCCAGTGGTAACGGAGGTGGGTTGTACATCGGCAATGGTGGAATTGAGTTACAAGACAACGCCTTAATATCGGGCAACACCGCTATAGGCAACGGTGGCGGTATTTATTTCATTGGCAAATCTCTCGCCAAAACTGGCGGTGTTATCTATGGCGATGATGCGGATCAAAACCTTAAAAACATTGTTATTGGCGGGAGGGGCTACGCTGTTTATGAAGCAAAAAACGGCGGATGGAGAAATGCCACTGCTGGATTAACAATGAACACCAATTCTTATGGTTTTTGGTTGAATGAGGGGGAACCGATTACTACAAAATTTCCTTCAGACTTTGCAGGAGTATGGAAAAGGAATAATTTTAGCAACTTTCTGACTTTTACTGAGAATACCGTAAAATCAAGCAGTAGTGATTATGTGTGGGTTCTTACGCGCATTTCCGGCAATACATATACAATGAAACGTAGCGATACTGCCAGTACAATTACGATTGAAGTTAGATATAGGGAGAGTTTTGGTCCGGCTTGGGATAGTTACCCCGCTGCGCTTATTGTTAGCGGTGCTAGCGGAAGTGGTCAGGACAATTGGAATGGTAGTTGGGATTATCAGTAGCACACACACGGAGTACACGCTAGGTGTCCTACCGAACCGAAGGTAGTCACAATTTTTATATAAAGGAGTTATTAGTATGAACAGCAAATTCAAAATAATTATTTTCACCCTTGTGGCGTTAGTCGCCTTCTCAATGGCAGCCTGTACCGCCTCGGCGCAAACTATAAACAGTCCCGAAGCGCTTAAGGAATACCTCGATAAACAGCCAAGCAATACCCCTGACAAGCCAATAAGGATTTCTATGGCTGCTAATGACCTTATGCTTCCAAAAATCGCGGCTGTTCTAAGAGATACAGGCAAATATGTGAGCCTTAGCCTTTCCGGCAACGCCTTAACAAGCATTCCCGATTTTGCTTTCTTTGATATGGGTACAGAAGAAGGATGTATCACACTTACCGCAATAGTTATACCGAACAGCGTTACAAGTATTGGGATGGGAGCTTTTGCCATGTGTACCAGCCTTGCCAGTGTAACCATACCCAACAGCGTTAAAAGCATTGGGGTTGCGGCTTTTGCTGAGTGTACCAGCCTTGCCAATGTAACAATACCCAACAGCGTTACCAGCATTGAGGATAGGGCTTTTTACGAGTGTACCAGCCTTGCCAGCGTAGCCATACCCAACAGCGTTACCAGCATTGGAGTTGCTGCTTTTAGTGAATGCACCAGCCTTATCAGCGTTACAATACCTAACAGCGTTACCAGCATTGGGATTAGTGCTTTTGCCTTCTGTACTAAACTTACCAGCATAACGGTGGGCTCCGGTAATCCCAATTATGCAAGCGAAGGAGGTATACTTTACAACAAAGCTAAAACTGAAATAGTTGAAGTCCCAAAAGGAATAAGCGGCAATATAACCATACCAAACAGCATTACCAGCATTGAGGATTACGCTTTTTTGCAGTGCTCAAACCTTGTCAGCGTAACTATACCGGACAGCGTTACCAGCATTGGGGGGAATGCTTTTCAACAATGCACCAGCCTTGCCAGCGTAACCATACCGGACAGCGTTACTAGCATTGGGGAAGGCGCTTTTGGCAAATGTACCAGCCTTGCTGCTATTAATGTGAACTCCGGTAACAGATTATACAGTTCAGATAACGGAGTGTTGTATAACAAAGATAAAACCATATTAATTCAATTCCCGGGAGGGAAAACGGGCGCTTTTACTATACCGGATAGCGTTACCAGATTTGGAAAGGAAGCTTTTAATGCATGTATCAACCTTACCAGCGTAACTATACCTAACAGCGTCACCAGTATTGGATCTTGGCTTTTTACAGGTTGCCGTAGCCTTACCAGCGTAACCATCCCAAACAGCGTTACCAGCATTGGGGATGGCGCTTTTGCTAGTTGCCCCAGCCTTGCCAGTATAACCATACCGAACAGAGTTACCAGCATTGGGGAACGCGCTTTTTCCAGTTGCACCAGCCTTACCAGCGTGAAGTTTGAAGGCACAATTGCTTCACGCAACTTAGATAATTGGGCATTCGGTGTCGGTACAGGTGGCTATTCTGGCTACCTCGGCGATTTGCGTTCCAAGTACCTTGCGGGAGGCATAGGAACATATACAAGGCCAAACGTTGAGAGTACAACATGGACGAAGCAGTAGCAGTTGTAAAGTCTGAGTTGACACTAGGGTGTCAGACACTAAAATTCGTAAGTGTGAATTAACAAGCCTTCACTAAATATGGTGTTGGCTTCATACATTGACATTTTTCACTTTTTTCGCTATAACTAACTGATTCTACATTAAAGGACTTTTCGATGCCCAAATCACAGACCCCCTCAACCGTTCTTCAGTCTCTAATGGACGAGTATCAGCTAAACCCATTTTCACTTTCAAAAGAATTGCACCTTAGCAATTCCGCAGTTCGGCTACTTGTCATTGGAAAGGCTAATATATCAGTTTCCACAGCCCTGCGCCTTGCCAAGTTTTTCGGTCAGACCCCTGCCTATTGGCTTGACCTACAGCGTGAAGCAGACCTTAACGAAGCCTCAAAAGACAAGGAATTACAGGATATTCTAAAAGCCATACCCAAAGCAAAAAAACCAGCCGCCTCTAAAGAGGGAGCCGCTGAAAAGCCCAATAAATTGGGCAAAAAAACCACCATTACGACCGCCCCAAGAACCAGAAAAAGCCCTAAAAAGATTGTCAAGAAAAAGTAAGATATAGGTTATATTTTTCTAACTTGTTTTTCTTTCCTCTATCTTTTCAAACATTTCCTTCCTAAACACTTCCTCTGCGTCCAATACCGTCTTTTTCAAAAGTAAATCTCCATCCTCCATCTTTGACAATCTAACCATCAATTCTAAGGGCATATCCTTTATTTTCCCGATACAAGTGTCACCGTTTCGCATAAATCCAACTACTATTTTTGTAAGACTATTACTACATAGCATAGCCTCTGTGTCTACAAGCCATTCATCATCTACAATCCTTAGCATCTTTCCACCTTCAATTAAAATATCACATCTGCCTTTTTTTAGTAGCTGGTCTCTTTTCTCATTCCCCATTACCAATGAAAAAGCCGCCCGGCGTTGGGAGGCACACCGGACGGCAAAACTAGAAACGCTCCACTGAGAGAGCGATGGAGCCAAATTAAGAAGCTTTAGTTTTCAGAATGACCATATTATTTTTTGGTCTGGTTACAAGGAAACCGTCCCTCTTGCGGAACCGTAGGAACAATTCCCCATATTCCAGGCTTTCAGTAGTTGCGTCAAATTTTTTCAGTTCAATTCCCCGCCTGTTGCCATGTTGAATTCTTTTAGGATTACAAAAAATTGCAAACGCCTGGTCTTCTTCAATGTCAGCAATCTGTGGGAGAATTGAAACCTCATGATAAGGGTACAAATCCAAACGCCCCGGCATAGCCTCTGTAGGCCCACGCCAAATTGGGCGGCCATTTGTGTCCTGAATACTGGCGATATGATTTAAGACCGTCTCATTAAGGAACCAAGCGCAATCTTTGCGCTCCTCTGCCGGAACCCTGTAAACCGCATCTCTAAAATCTTTCCATGTCAGATCGTCAATGGAGTTTCCGGCTATCGTTACTTTCGTAACATCGGAACAAGCCATAGCCCCGGTGAACGGATCGCTATCGGCTAGTAAACACTGGCGGTCAAATTCCTGTCCATAGGTCTCCAAAAACTCATCCACGAACATAGCCCCCAAATCGGTGAAAACGTCTTCTTCAAATTCATCGAACCACGGAATAAAGCCAGCCAGAGTATAAGCTTTAAGTTCTACGCGCTCTGCCCCTCTCGGTTTGCTCCCCTCGATTTTTTGACCGTAAGCAGTCAACCAGTTAAGCTGGACGCCGCCTCTGTCTCTTGTGGGAAGGAAGATAGACGGCCCCATCATCGGGCGATGACGGACAAGGGGCATCATCACGGATTTTTTTGCAACCTCGGACATTATTTCAGTTTCATAAATCGGATTGATAAGATACTGGTCATTAGTTGCCATGTTGCCCATCGGCTCGCCGAGAACAGCCTTAGAAACCGTCCAACCCTTTTCGCTCCATGAAACCTCTTTTGGATTAGTCCAGTTATCGCTTTTCAGATTAGGGCTGAAAGACAAATCCGCTAATGCTTTATGGTTTCCTGTCCATGCCGCCGCAATCCCTTTTCCGAGATTGTAAAGAAGCTCACGCCTTGTAAGCTCTCTTGGACTTTTCGCTTGCCCCTTGATTTCTTCCCGCAGAACCTTGACCGTACTTTTAAGGGCTTCGACTTCACTTGTTTCCTGAACCGTGATAGTCTCAAGTGTTTTAACTATCCCCTCAAGAATTAACTCTTTTTCCTGAAAATACGCCGTTGCGGTTTCCGTGTTGGTAAATCCGGTCAACTCGATTTTCTTCATTGTGGCTAATTGTTTTTTAACCACATCCAATTGTTCATTACCCATATAATCTCCTTGCTAAAAATATTGGCGGCATGGATGCCGCTGTTTCCAAAGCTTTAGGTGAAGTTTTTTCGCAGAAAAAACTTCGATCTGAAAATCCGGCATGGATGCTGGATTTTCAGACTTCGTCCATCTTTTCACTCCTGTAAATTGTTTATTAAGCAATTCCAAAATGGGATTGCAGGATCGCTTTTTTCATTGCTCGCTGATTTTGCCAATGCATAAGGATTTGCCGGAACATTGCAGATTGAAAACTCCAATAGTTCTTGCTTGCGGAATATTAAGCTCGTTCCATCTTTGCTATCCTCTTTGGACGGTATTTCAATCTCTAAAGCACGGAACCCGACCGACCCAGCCCGGATAACCCCAGCCTTTACACGCTGTCCGATTGACCACCCGAAAGCGTCAAAAGATTTATCGTTAAAGAACACAACGCCATGAAGCCCATCACCGTCTACAGCAAGCCCCTCAATTTTCCCAATAGCGGGAATGTCGTAGCGGTGCGCCCACTCAACAACCGGATTTTCCATGAACCGCTTATAATCCCATCCCTGCGGATCTATCCGTTCACCAAAACGGTCAAGGTCAAATGTAGAAAGCGTCCACGGAAAGCCTTGACCCGCTTCCACTTCAGCCGTTAGGCGTAATGGTACAGACGCTATAAGCTCCACATTCCCCGATATTTTCTGTATTCCCGCCGCTTCTTTTTTCACGCCTAAAAAATCCAGCAATATACTTGAATTAGCCATTTGAAATTCCCCGCCCTTAGTTCTGATAATCATAAAATCTCCTTATAGCAAACTGCTTTAGGCGGCATAGACACCGCTGTAATAATGTTTTGCTCATTCCTCATTCCTCATTCCCTATTCCCTATTAGCTACCGCATAAACCTTTTTTTCTTTGTTGTTTGATATTTGGTATTTGTTATTTATTCTCTTGCTTATTACCGCCCATTCAGGAAGCTTAAAGTTATAAGGACGTTCGCGGTGAAACCTAATGTCCTCTTTTGTTACCAGTTCCAATTCCCACGCAATACTGACCATTTCTTCACGGTTATCTGCGTGAAAAATGTCATATAAACGATCAAGATGCCTATTCACAGTTTTCCTTGCAATATGCAGTTCTTCCCCTATTTCTTCCGACTTATAACCGCAACACAACAAAATTAAGCTTTCTTGCATCCGTTTAGTAAAAACTTTGTTTGTTGTATCCGGCCATTCCTCTTCGCTATCAATAATTTTCTTCACTTTCGGAGAGACGTATTTTCCTCCATCGCGCACTATCCGCAACCCATGATGAAACTCATCGTAGCCTTCCCACAAATCAACATACGATTTTGCCCCATGCCAAATAAACCACGGAGCAAGCCTCATAGGATAATCGCGCAACGATATTACAGCCATATTTTTGTCAGGAAACAGCTTGTGCATTTCCCCAACCATGTACGGAGTACCAGCTTGGTAAAAATCGCTTGCTATAATCAGCAAGCTCGGATCAACATTATTTATCACCATGTTAAGACCATCCAACCTCACCCCGGTCAATGTTACATTCTTAAAACCCAATTCCTTAAACCTCTGCTCCATCTGCGGAAATAAAATAATGGCTCTACTTACGACAAGCGTCCCCCCTGCCATTATTGCCTTCTCTAGTTCTTATCCTTGTTTTCATTCACTGGCGACAAATTTTTCGGCCTGTACCACACATCCCCCCAGGGCTTAGGCTCCTTGCCACGCTCTTTTAACACATCGTTAATTGTTTTAAGCCCTGCGTTTATCTCGGCTATGTCCCTCTTGCTCTGCGAGTCTTCGGACTCTTGCAACTCCGGTATGTCCCACAAATCAAAGACACCGCGCTCTTTAAGCCCAAACCTGATAAAAAATTGAGTTTCAATAATTTGTTCAAACTGTTTCAAAATTGGGATAAGCGTGTATTTCCAAAATGCGCTGTGCTGTTCGCTGGTATCTTTGCCGGATAATGCCGTTGACCTGTCAGAGATATTTGCCACTCTCGGCGGTATTCCGAATTTGGCGAGAATGGTGTAGAGGTTCCATTTTTTAAGCTCAAATAATTTTACGACATCAGGATTGAATGAAAGGGCTTCAAAACTTGTACCTTTACCCAATACCGCAATTTTTCTGCCAGCCTTTACCTGTCCGTATTTGCTTTCCCATCGCCGTTCCAATGCGTCAGCTTCTTCCGGCCTTAGCGTCTGTTCCGTTTTTAATAAGCCCTGGGGAATAGCATTATTCTTTAACAGTATGGAATTGGCTTTATTTGCGTAAAAATCCTGTTCCAATTCCAGAGCCAAAGAGACAAGGGGATTTACCCCACGGACAGGATTCCAGGGGTTAAATTCCCGAAAGTGTATAATCTCGTCAGAAAGTATAGGTATTAGTTCAGAAGCAGAATGATAAAACCAGCGTCGTGGCGCATTCCAAAATCCAAAATCAACCCCTCCCCTTAACTCTCCCTCATGCCTCATTTTTCTAGGGTCTAGTACATAAATCTCTTTTGGTATCCCGCCCGAATAATCCGGCCCGAACCACCAAAACGCTTCTCCCTCCAAATGCCACCAAGCTGCGGTCTCCTTCCACAGGTCAAAGCGGCTTTGGGTTATATTTGGTTTTTGGAATAGATTATAAATTACGCCGTCTGTAACATCGTTCCCGCCCTTCTTTATGCAAAAATCGGCGCGGGCGATATTGCGGATCAAAATGCCAATGGCAATGTTTACCCAAGCGTTGAATAGGTACGCATTCCCAACTTGCGGCTCTCCAAGAAAACTATCATTGAAGTCGCCAGCGGTCAAGTCAAACCCACCACCAGTTTCACCTATTGCCCCTTTGTTTCCCTGTTGGCTTATTTTTTGTCGCCTATTGGTAGGCAATAACCGCTTAAAGATATTCACGATAGGATCACTCCCTGCTGAATATCGCTGAAAACCGCATACCGCAGGGCGTCAATAAAATGGTCGTTGACCTTTACAATCTGCCCCGCCTCATCCCTGCAATAATCCCATATTTCAGAAAGCACCCCGGTACACTTTTCAGAAACATAAAATTGGCGGCGTTCAATTTTGGCGTTGATATAATCAATGCCACTGTCCACGCTGTTATTGGCTTTAGTGCCGCCTGTTATTTCCTGTATCCGTTCACCGCCAGCCGGATCGCAGTACACAGGAAGCCCCATACCGTCAGGACAATCCAACAATCCCCTTGCCGAAAGCTCCTCATTAAAACTTTGGGTAGTCATGTTGAACGCCCCATAATCGCCGATTACAAAAATCACATCGCCAAGCCAAGCAATTTTGACAAAAGTAATATTCAACCCAAAATCCTGCCCAGCGGCGTAGCGGTCAAAACGTTCGGGCAGTTCCGATGAACGCACAACCATTGACTCGTCAAACTTGTCGTAAATAACGCCCTCGGCCTTAACCTAAAGACCATCCCTAAACCTTGCCTTTTGTTTTTCAGGAAGCGTATCGAGAATGTCAGATATATAATCTTCCGGCAGATTAGCCTTGTTATCTTCAGGATTAAGCAACATTGATTGATACAGTTCTGGTTTCTCTAACTGTTCGCCGGAAAGGAATGTTTTTTTAAGAACAAAGATTTTATATGCCCAATGCAAAGGGCTGCCCGGATTGCAGTCGTAATAAAACAAATTCCTACAGCCTTTAATTCTCATAGCAAGCCGAGAGTAAGCCGTAGTAACCGCCGCATAGCTCAACTGCGATATTTCATTAAAATAAATCGTGTTGTACTCATGCCCTAAAATCTTGTCTGCCTGTTCTCTGTCTCCCAAGCCGCCAATCCAAATTTCCGAGCCATTAACAAGCGTTACCATGCTTTCATGTGCAAGGTATGTATACCCGCTTTTCCCAATGGTGTTATCGAGCCACGGCATCAGAGTTTCCCGCAGTACAGAAGAACGAGCGTCTTTAGCCCTGTAACGGCAAATCAAATGACGGCTTCCGGCATACTTCAAAGCCCTGTATATAATCGCCATAACCAGCACCGTAGTTTTCCCGCTTCGGCTACCGCCAAAAAGCAGAATGTGTTTAGCCCCGCCCTTTAACAACGCAAGGGCTTTTTTCTGTACCGCCGTTGGCTTAAATAAAACAGTCGTACCCATCACAGCCCTTCAAAGTCAGAAGTAAAAAATAGCTCACCTTGCTTTACACCGGAGTTTCGGCTTGCCGAAACTCCGAGACAATTTGCGTCAGCAAATTGTCCAGCTTCACGTTCCGCTTTAATCGCTGTTTGCACCCATTCAGGCAAAGAGCTTTGTGTCAAATCCGCAGGGTTCATCAAATCAAGTTTTTTGCTAACAACATCGAGCATTTTCCCTGTTACTTCCCTCTGCTTTTCTCCCTGCGCCTCGATGGTTTTCCTCATCTCCCCTTGTTTCAGGTGTTCAACATAGCGGTCATAGTCAGCCGCACGTTCCCGCCAGCGGTATCGCGCCGCCCAGCCCCGCCACACATTGTATTTTTTTGCTTGCAAGGCACTGTCTTTTTCAACAGTTTCAACCGCCTTGCGGATGCTCCTTTCAAGTCCGCAGTCGCGGAAAGCGCAAAACGCCGCAAATGCCTTCTCGCCTTCCCCAACAAGCCGTTCCCAACTCTCAAAAGGCATGACAGAGGATGAAGCCGATTTAGGCCAAGCTTCTTCTACGGTCTTTTCTGTTTCCGTCATCCTTCTGCCCCGCTTTTATTCGCTTCGTCAAACTGTTCCCCTTCCGGCTTTTCATTCGCCGCCACCGCAAGCCCCGCCTTCCGGCTTTCCATCCATGTTTCAATTTCAGAAGGCTTAAAGCGCAATGCCTTGTTTAGCTTGTGGAAAGGTATTTCCCCATGCTCCACATAGCGGTAAATCGTCCCAACCGAAACTTGCACCAAAGCGGCAACTTCCTTGATTTTCCAAAAGGTTTCCATGCTCACCCCGTTTCCTTGTTAAATTGTCTCAAAGCCGAAAGCATTTGTAATTGGGTATAATGTGTCATTTTTCCGGCTTTCAATGTTTTTTGGTTACGAAAAAGCCCCTTTTCTTGCCATGCAATAATAGACAGGTTTCATAGCCAGTCATTAACGGTGAAGGGGGGGAAGCAAGCGGCGCGAATTTTGAAAGCAAAGGGGCAAAACCAGACCCGCCCGGCTCGCTATCTCGCAATAAATCCGCCGCAGTTTTCCGGCAAGCGTCGCCTTTACTCGGCAGGTGCGGCTATGAATTTTGTTGCCAATGTCAGGCTTTGGACAAAAAAAAGCCCCCGCCGCAGAAAGACAGCAGGGGCAATTGGCATGGATTGAAAACTAGGCTTGTTTCCGTTCCAATTCGTTTTCTTCGATGGGAAAAGCCAGGACATTAACGCCCTTCCCCGCGCCGTCAGGTTCTTTTTCCGGCTTTTTGTTTTCAGGTTGCAGTAGCGCATCTTGTACCTGTTTAGCCTTCGCAAATTCAGAAGGGTCAAAATGGCAATACATTTCCGTCATCCTTTCGCTTTTATGCCCGGTTACCGCCTGCGCCTGGGTAACGGTAAGCCCGGCTTTTAGCATCTCCGTATTGAAGAAGTGCCGCCATGCGTGTAGATGTAATTTTCGCTCCGCTATCTCCGCTTCGGAAATTCCGATATTCGTCAAAGCTTTGTGGAATTTCCGGTACATCATATGCCTGTCAATGGGCTTGCCCCCGCCGTCAGTAGAAAACAGAAAGCCTTCCCCATTTGTCTTTTTTAATTCCTTTAGGGCATCAATCACCGCAGACGGCACAGGTATATTATGCTTATCTTTTGTTTTTGTGGGACGGTAGCCGTATTGGTCATGCTGCATACACAGATAAATATGCTCATCGTAGACATAGCAGCCTTTAAGCCCCACAATTTCATTAGCCCTCATTCCAGTTACGGCAGCCAATAGGTTTGCCGTATATGCAAGCCTGTCATCTTCCCACACTGTCTGCCAATCTCCCACAAAAAGTTTTTTGAATTCTTCCGGTGTAATAATCCGTATCTCCTTTCGGTCGTTAATAAGCTTTTCCATTTTTTCAATGGGGTTCCTGTTTATAACCCCCCGGTCTACCGCCTCAATCATCATGGTTTTCAAGGTTCCGAAATGCCCGTTGATTGTCGTGTTTTTATAGCCCTTTTTTTGTTGCGAATCCAAAAACGCCTCTACATCGTTTTTGGTAATTTGGTCCATCCTCATTTTCCCGAAAAAAGGCAGGAGCAATTTTTCGACATTCCATTTAGCAAGGTCGGCGTAGCCCTTGGTAATCCTGGACCGCTTGCGCCGCTTCTTTAGGTACTCGCAAGTATCCCATTCCCACCAGCCTTTTGCATATTCGGCAAAAGTAGGGGTATAGTTTTTTTTCTGGACTAATGCCCCCTCCCTCAAAAGCTTGTTACAAAACAGCCGCGCCGCCGTCATAGTAGTCTCCCCGGTGGACTTGCCATTTAGCCTCTTGCCGTTTTCGTCATAGGCATAGTAATAAACAACCCGTTTCCCCGAAGGGATAACCCGAAAATAAAGAGTGAAGTCGTTATGAAGCCTCATAATACCCTCTTTTTGGGGAAATGATGTCATTAGTGAAGACACCAAAATTTCCCCTTTTTTAGCACACTTGGAAAGCAACGCTAATTCCTTATAGGATAAAGAGTTATATAAGACTGGGCATCTTGTAATTGGGTAAAATGTGTCATTTTACCTAATTCGTAAACTTAAGCTTAAAATGAAGGTTTTTGGTTGCACTTGTACTTGTTCATCCGCTTCCACTTGCGAGGGGAACTTTTCAATTTCCGTACCGGTACAGTATACTGTTCCATACCGGCAATCAGCCGTTTGAACAGCGCGCCTTTCATTCGGTCATCCTCAGCCATCATCAGCCTTATAAACTGTTCTTTAAACAGTCCTATGGCTATATTCTCATTTATTCTCATCTCATAAATATACTTCTTTTTCTTTGCTTCCCTGGCCGCATGCCGCTGTGCCGCTGTTATCAGATCCTGCACGATGTTGAATGCCAGCATCTGCGCCCGGAAATCCTGCTTTACATAGATGCCCGCTTTTCCAGTTACGCTCTCAAACTTCATCTTGTTTTTCAGGGTGTGGAATTTCTGCCCAATCTTCCACCGCCTGCGGTACAGCCTTTGTATCTGGACCGCACTCCCTTCCTTCAGGTTTGTCAGCAGAATTCCCTGTTCCCCGTCTGCAAACCTCATCCGTACCGGCGTATGCCCCTTTTCGGCAAGTCCCTGTTTCCGCTTTGCAGCGGCGTTTTCCGGTTTTTTCATCCTGTCGCCGGTATGTTTCAATGCAGCCCACCCATCCTTGCGCCGCATTCCGGATACCTCTGCTTTATACCTCCCTGCTTGCAGCCGGATAATGTATTTTATCCCATGTCCTTCCAAAAAATTGATGAATTCCAGCGATCCATAATTCCGATCAAAGAGTACCAGCGCTTTCCTTTCCCCTACCGTCTCCTTAAGGCATTCAATCTGCTCTTTGGCCTCTGCCGGCTCGCTGCTGTCGACCCGGTGTATCCCAACGTCCAGTATGAAACGGTTCTCCACATCGTAAAGGGTGTTGATATTGGCCCGGCTGACGGTTTCCCCGTGCCGGTTCCCGTTCTCCCCATAGGTTTTCCGGTTCTCCGCGCTGTCCGGTATTTCTGCACGGCTGCCGTCTTCTGCCAGTACCAGATACCCTCTCCATCCCTTAGCTTCCTGCCCTCGGTAAAACTGTTTTAGGTAGCCGCTGTTTAGAAGTTTGAATGCTTCCGGGTTTGGTTTCTTGCGTTGTTTCAGATAGCCTTGCTTGCTGACGCTCCGTTCCGTTTTTCCCGCCGCCTGAAAGAACCTTCGTATTTCCATCGCCGCGCTCAGGCCTTTCTTGGCAAGTATACAGGTGAGCATGTCATGAAGCGGCATAATTCTCTTCCGTGTCCAGCTGCGCGGGTCGCCGGACTTGCGGGCTGCCTTTTTTATTCTTTCACTGCGAATATCCTCAAATAATTTCTTAATCCGTGCATAAACCGCCTTTCCACACATATCCCCCTTTTTGATTCTGGCGATATTTTCGATCCTCAGCCAGCTTAAGTTTATGATGATGCCTGCCGCGGGCGCACGGCGTGCAAGAATAAAGGCCACGTCAAAACGTGCGTAAATGAAGACCACTCTTATAATTGACCGCGATAGCGGTCTCCAATTCTAGCCTGCGGCAGGGCCTTGCACGGCGGCTTCGAGCTTAGTCGGGTTTATTCGTATAAGTATAAATTGAAGTTTTCTCCATTTTCTACTATACTGGAAAGGTTATGGCAATTGACCCGCTTAATCCTTTGATAATTCAGAGCGACAAAACCCTGCTTTTGGATGTCCATTCCGCGCGGGCGGAAGACGCAAGGGCGGCGATTTTGCCTTTTGCAGAACTTGAAAAATCGCCGGAGCATATCCACACATACCACATAACGCCTCTTTCGCTCTGGAACGCCGCCAGCGCCGGGTATACACCGGCCAATGTGGCGCTGGTTTTAAACGAGTACACGCGCTACAGCATCCCTTCCGGCATTACAGAGAGTTTCGCGGACACCATGTCCAGATACGGAAAAATCCGCATCGTCGCCGCGGTTGAGGGGAAGACGGATCTGCTTCTTCTAACCGCCCAGGACAAAGTTGTGATGGCTGAAATCGGCGCCGCAAAATCCCTGGAAAAGTACCTGGAAAAAAGCCCTTCGGGATTCATCCTTAAACTCGTTGACAGGGGGAGCGTTAAAAGGGAGCTGATCCGCCTTGGCTGGCCTGTAAAGGACGAAGCTCCCTTTGTAAACGGGGATGCTCTGGAATTAAACCTCAGGGAAACCAGCGCCTCTTCCCTGCCCTTTGTCAAAAGGGATTACCAACTGGAAGCCGCCAGGGCAGTGCTGGGCGACGGCGGGCCGGGAACCGGCTACGGGGTTGTGGTTTTGCCCTGCGGCTCGGGCAAAACCATTGTCGGCATGATTATCATGGCCCTCCTCAAAACCAACACGCTGATACTGACGACAAATGTGGCGGCGGTTCATCAATGGATGGAAGAACTGTTGGACAAGACCGATCTGAAAAACGAAGAGATTGCCGAGTATACAGGGAGTTCAAAATCCGTTGCCCCGGTTACCGTGGCTACCTATCAGATCATCACCTGGCGTCCCGACAGGAATTCGGACTTTCCGCATTTCAAGCTTTTCAGGGAGCGTCCCTGGGGGCTAATCATCTATGATGAGGTTCACCTTTTGCCCGCTCCGGTGTTTCGCGTAACGGCAGAGTTGCAGGCTGTAAGACGGCTTGGGCTTACTGCCACACTGGTCAGGGAAGACGGCGAAGAGGATGCGGTTTTCAGCCTCGTGGGGCCCAAGCGCTACGATGTGCCGTGGAAGGATCTGGAGAACAAGGGCTGGATCGCCGGAGCTTTCTGCACTGAAGTTCGCATTGATATGCCGGAAAATTTGAAAATTCCCTACGCAGTAGCCACCCGTCGCGAAAAGTACCGCATTGCAAGCGAGAACCCCCTAAAGAACGAAGCGGTCATTCAATTGATCGAAAACCACCGGGACGATCAGATTCTTGTGATAGGCCAGTACATCAGCCAGCTTGAAAACCTTGCCCGCGTCCTGAAAGCGCCTCTTATAACCGGCAAAGCGCCTAACACCGAAAGGGAACGCATCTATGGAGCGTTCAGGAAAGGGGAAGTAAGGGTCATCGTTGTAAGCAAGGTGGCCAATTTTGCCATTGATCTGCCGGACGCTTCAATGGCGATTCAGGTGTCCGGTTCCTTTGGGTCACGCCAGGAAGAAGCCCAGCGTCTGGGCCGCATCCTTCGCCCAAAGGACAGGAACTCGTGGTTCTACACACTGGTTTCCCGCTACACGGTGGAGGAGGAGTTTGCCGCCAACCGCCAGCAGTTTTTAGCGGAACAGGGGTACAAGTATTCTATCCAGCACTGGACAGCGGATGAAATGGAGGCGGTCGTATGAAAACAAATTCTTCAAACCCATTCAGGCCTGTGGATCATTGGAAGTCCGCAATAATGGCCCTGCCTGAAAGCAACTTCTTTGAGCTGTTAAGAAGCGTATTCGGCAATATTAAAACGCCGTTCAGCAAACACAAGCTTGTGGAAGATCTGTTTGCCTTTTTATCAAAAAAGGAAAATCGAAAAACCATTGCCGCCTTTATGGGCGAACAGGATCACAAGGTAATAGCCGCCACAGCCCTTCTCAACGAGCCGGAAACTGGCAACCTGGAAAACTTCTTTGCCGGAGAAATGACATCCGCTGAGCTTCAGGCTGTAATCATCAACCTTGAAGAACGGCTAATTCTTTACCGTTTTCGGGATGAAAAAAAACTGCGCCTGGCGCTTAATCCGGTTTTGGACGAGGTACTGGCCCCTCTCATTGCGGATACCCGCCCGCTGTTTCCAAGCTTTCCGATAGAAGAGAACGCCGGAACGAAAGCGATGCTTCCTGAAAACTGCCGATCATCTTACATCTCCGACCCCAGAATCATGGCGGCGCTCCTGACCTTCATCATTGAGGAAGAAGAGTTGTTCAAAGCTGAAACAGGAACAGAGCCCAAGGGAACAAGGTCACAAGGAACTTTAATTCCCGAATTGCGCAAAAAGGTTCTGGATGGCATGAAAAAGAATTTCCCTGAGCTGGATTTTGAACTGGCGATAAACAACCTGATTCAACTGGGCTTGTTCTCGCGCAAGGATCGCCTCTTGATTCCCAGTATGGAAAAAATTACCGAGTATTCCGAGCTTTCAGACCCTGAAAGACAGGAATACTGGGCCGCAGGCCTGTTCATCTGCTTTAAGGAGTCCGAAAAAAGTACACATAACAGCCATTCGGACTGGGACACTTTTTCGTTTTCCTGGAGTCGTCCGCGTACAATTGCCTCATCCATACACCGCTTCATAAGCCTGCTTGATCCAGAAAGAATTTATCCGGAACTTACCCTCAGGCGGCTGTGGGAACTTTTGGAAGAAAGATCGGGAGGAATGGCGAATCAATGGCCTTCGTTCCTCGCTGTGATGGAAAAGACAAGCCTTTTGGAAGCGAAAAGTATTTCCGAAAAAGAAGGAACTTTTTGGTTTCTCCATCCAGGGAAACCCAAAAAACAGTCCGCCGGGGAACCGGTAATCGCCATGGACACGGCATTTTCATTTATACTGTACCCTGAAATTTCCTTTGCGGACGCGCTGGCGTTAAGCGCTTTTTGTTCGATTAAGGAATGTGCGGTAAATGAATCCACCGGAACTTTAATCAGTTTTGAATTAACCAGCAAATCGGCGGTCAGGGGTTTTGATCAGGGCTTGGACGCGAAAACCATGATGGATCTTTTGAACCGGCTTTCAGAAAACCGCCTTGATCCAAATCTTGACTGGACCCTTAAAGAATGGGAAAAGCGTTACACCGGGGTTTCCCTTCATCAGGGCATTGTCCTTACGCTGACGGAAGACAACCGCTACCTTGCGAAAGCGGGGCCCGTCTCTCACCTGATAGGAAAAACCCTGGCGCCTGGAGTTTACCTGCTTTCCACAGAAGAACGTTCGACAGTTGTCAGGGCCCTGCATAAAGCCGGCATTGATATTGTCGCCCAGCGGCCTGATGAAGCCGCAAACACCGGTTATAAGCGCGTCGGATCATTTAGGAACACTTTTCCGCACCTTTATTCATCGGATGCCGCGGAATACGGTTTGGCTTATTCTTTTAATACTAACACTGACTCGAAAACTTCTGAAATAAAAACTTCCGACGAAGGCGCGGCCATCAAGGAAAAATTCCGCGAAGCTTTGGGCAAGATGAAAATAACCAAACAGGAGCGTGATGAGCTTCTTGCGAGAATAGAGCGGGGCCTTGTACTGAACGAAAGCCAGCTTGAGTCGACATCAGTGCGCTATGAAAAACTGGAGGCCCGCGGCCTTGATTACACGGGCAAGACAACGATAGCCAAGCAGGCTATTGAGACCGGTTCACTGCTGGAAATAACCTGGCCGGGCCGCGACGGAGAATCGAACAGGACAATCGGAATACCGCAGGCGCTTGAGAAAAAGGAAGGAGAAAGTGTCCTGGTTCTCAAGGCCAGCGGGAATTCCGAAAACGCCGCAAGGGTATTAAAAATCCCGCTCGGAAAGATCAGCCTCTTACGGCGCATCAAACAATCAATTTTTGGAGAGTAACAAATGCCATTACTGCCTTTTTCAAGCCAGGCCGAAAACAGCCAGGCAAAACTTGCGGTTCTTATCGATGCGGACAACACACAGCCCGCCATCATCGAAGGGCTTCTGGACGAAGTCGCCAAATACGGGGTAGCCAGCATCAAGCGAATCTACGGAGACTGGACCAGCGTCCACCTGCGCTCCTGGAAGGATCGGCTCCTGGCAAACGCGATCCAGCCAATCCAGCAGTTCTCGTACACCACCGGAAAAAACGCCACCGACAGCGCGATGATCATTGACGCAATGGATCTGCTTTACAGCGAAAAGCTCGACGGCTTCTGTATCGTTTCAAGCGACTCGGATTTTACCCGCCTCGCGGCCCGGCTGCGTGAAAGCGGTTGCACAGTTTACGGCTTTGGCGCCGAAAAAACCCCAAAGGCCTTTGTCAAAGTCTGCGATAAATTTATCTTTACCGAAATTTTACTGGACAATCAGGAAGAATCAGAAGAAGAAGGCCGCCGCCACGCAAAACCCGGAAAGGAATTCAAGGTTGACAAAAAACTTCTCAAGCTGCTTCGTGACGCGGTTGATGACATCGCCGACGAATCAGGCTGGGCTTACCTTGGCGGCGTAGGCCAGAAGATCAACAACCGTTCCAGTGAATTTGATCCCCGCAACTACGGCTTCAAAAAACTGGGCGACCTTTTCAGGGCTCTCTCCCAGTTTGAAACGGAGGAACGCCCCCAGGAAAACGGCACGGGCCGCCAGGTTTACATTCGCTGGAAAAGGAAGAGGTGAAAAATCTCGTCTTGTAAAATGTTATGTGCCGACGAATCAAGCTGGCCTACCTTTACTGTGTAGGCCAGAAGATCAATAACCGTAATTTCTCTTTTTAGCTGTTTATGTTCTTGTATGCTTTTTTCTCTGTTTCTGCTGTGGCATTCGATTTTTCATGAATGAATCAACAGTCATTCTATGTACTCCAAATATGCGACCAATAGCACTTTTCGGCGTATGCTTTTCAAGAAGCATTTGTATCTCCTTTTCATGCCCTGAAAGTTTCACGCAGGATGATTTTCTGCCGTAGGGACGGCCTAGTATAACTCCTTCTGATCGCTTGCGTGCAAGTGCTTCCTTTGTTCTTTGAGATATTAAATCCCTTTCTATTTCGGCAGATAAACCAAACGTAAAAGCAAGAACCTTTGATTGTATATTATCGCCGAGTCGGTAATTGTCTTTTATTGTCCACACACGAACACCATTTAGCATTAAATGGTTTAATATTGACATAATCATAAATAAACTTCTCCCAAGACGAGATAATTCCGAACAAACAATCAGGTCATCTCTTTTAACCTCTGCAAGAAGCGGACCTAAAAGCCGTTTTTCTGGCAATTTAGTACCGCTGATTGTTTCTTCAATCCATTTTCCAATTTTAAGATTGTTTTTTAAACAAAACCGTTCAATTTCAAACCGTTGATTGTCAACCGTTTGCCTGTCTGTACTGACTCTAATGTAACCGTATATCATGTTACCTCCAAAAATGTTTAGTAAATAATTTATCGTCAAGTCTATAAGTGCAGAATTAAATGACCGATTATATTAAGCAACATAGTTCAACACTTGAATTTCTTTCTGGTAATTCATGGGTTATTCATAATCCAATAGAAAAAAGGATAAAGGAGAAAATAGAAGGAGTTGGTACACCGCTTAAAGATTGGGATATTTCAATTAACTATGGTATAAAAACAGGTTGCAATGAAGCGTTTATAATTGATAAGGCTAAACGAGATGAACTTATTAAGAAAGACAAGAAATCTGCTGAAATTATACGCCCCATTTTACGTGGCAGGGATATTACCCGTTATAAAGCGAATTTTGCTGATTTGTTTTTGATAAATACACATAATGGAATACCATCGAAAAATATACCACCCATTGATATTGAAGAATATCCCGTAATAAAAGAACATCTTGACAAATATTGGGTAGAGATAAAAAATAGAGACGATCAAGGTATTACTCCTTATAATTTACGTAGTTGTGCTTATATGGACGATTTTTCTAAGCAAAAGATAGCATGGGGAAACCTTAATCTGAGTGCAGCATTCACACTATCACCGGAAAAAATGTTTATAAATGCACCTGCAACTATGATAGTACCAGGTGATAAATATCTTTTGGGAATACTCAATTCAAAATTAGCTGATTATTTCATTAGAAATTTAGGAGTAACGCGTAATGGCGGTTACTTTGAATACAAGCCTATGTTTGTGAGCAAAATGCCTGTTCCAATACCAAGTTCCTATGAAAAGAAAAATATTGAATCATTAGTTACAGAAATGATTAAAAGAAAAAATAATTATAATGACTTATTAGATATTGACATTGAACTTAATAGTTCTATTTATGAACTATATTTGCTATCGCATGATGAAAAAGAATTTATAGAATCAATGAATTTATCTTGATAATGGTTCGAAATTGTCATTTTCTATGTATTTTACGTCGTCTTGTGAAAAACCATAAAGCTCATATATTTTCTTATTTATTTCAAATTCATACTTATCATTTTGTCCTTCAATAATTTTTTTGCAAATCATTTCGAGTTCTTTAATTTTTTCATTGATTGGTTTTATTATCGGTACTGGTTCTAAATATGTTTTTTGCATTAAATATCCACCATTATCAAGGATTGAAACATATCTTTTACAAAGGTATCGCCCTAGAGATGAATTTAGATATGCCAGTAAATAGTATAAATTATTGCCAGTAGCAAAAAAGCATGTTTTATCTGTAAAAATTCCTGTTTTTGTAAAACCAAATCTAAGAAAATTTTGAATATCTGATTTATGTATTCTCATTGTTTCCGCCCACATTATTTTCTGCTTAGAAAAATCGTCCCAATAAGCTATAGTATCTTGGATTTCAAACCATTTGTGTGTAGTCTTTTTTCTTGCCCCTGGTTTTCCTGACTGTTCAAGTTTATTTTTGCCATATTCGATTAAGTGATCACGTACAGCGGGATAATCATTAATATCATATTTTCTGCTTGGAAAAGTTGCAATTATGTATTGATCCGCAAATTCATACCCATACCGCTTAATATCCCTGCCACGTAAAATGGGGCGTATAATTTCAGCAGATTTCTTATCTTTTGTAATAAGTTCATCACATTTTAGTTTATCAATAATAAATGCTTCATTACAACCTGTTAATATTCCCCGAAAAATTTTTATATCCCAATCTTTTAGAGGTTTACCAATTTTCTCAATTTTGTCTCTAATTCGTTTTTCAATATCAGATAATATTACCCAACTTTGTCCATTATCTGAAAATGAAATGGGATTTCCATACTGCTTAATATAATCGGTCATATTATTTTTGCAGTCCTCCTTGATAATACAACTTACTGTTTTTTGTTCATTCCCATTTTTCTCCAGTAATACTATATTTACATCAACAGTAGCGGACTCAAAAACCCTCTGACCAGCAAAATCAATAAGTATTTTGGGGTTCGCTTTGCCAGCAAAAAATTTTCTTGTGTTTTCGCCGTAAGCTGCTCGCATCCACTTGTTTGAAGTTATAAAGCAAAGATAGCGCTTTTCTTTCAGTAGTTTATAGCCACATTCATAGAAAAGTTGATATATATCTCCTGAACGGCTAAAACATTCATAATCAATTCTACTGTAAATATCTGCAAGTTCACCATGATTATCCTGTAACTGAATATACGGCGGATTTCCGATAATAACATCAAAACCAATAAAATCACCACCATCGGTTAGTACTTCTGGGAATTCAAATCGCCACTCAAAGGCGTTTTCATAAATGGCACCGTTTTTGAGTTCATCTATTTTTTTATCAATATCGCGGATACTTTCCTCAATTTTCTGAATTTCCTTCTTTTTTTTGTCAAGCTGGGCATCAGTAATAAAATCCAACTCTGGATTTTCACCGCCTAATGTGGCAAGCTTTTTCATAAAAGCAATTTTTTGACTATATAGCTTATCACTCTTTACCATACTCTCTTTGAAATTGGATTTTACCGTATTAATAAGTTCAAGTAATCTGCCCTTTTCGACCTTATCACCTGAATTTTTATATTTGCGAACCGCTTCTTTATAATCAAGAACTGTGTATTCCGAAGGTAAAAACTCTTCCTTTAAGTCAGCTTTTACATCAAATCGGCTTATCAAACTGTTCCCGCATTTGATATTGATATCTATATTGGGAAGGGTTTCCAATTCTTTATATCCACTTGCTTCTGTATAATAGGCGTTTTTGAGCAGTTCTATCCAAAGCCGGAGACGGCAAATCTTTACTGAATTGGGGTTTATATCAACGCCAAATAACGAACCTTCAATGATGCGCCGTTTTTCCTGAAAAATGGTCTCCTGTATACGGCGGCTCTCTGCGTTGTTCACATTGTAGGTATAGAAATTACCATCTTCATCAAAAATCATCAGTTTGGACCTTACCCCATCCGGTGGACACAAAAATAAGCGTGGAATAAAACTGAAGGAGAGGAAAAGATGGGGAAGAAAGGTACAGAACGGCGTGTTTACACGAAGGAATTCAAAGCCGAGGCGGCAGCA
>Ga0268262_10001005_pt1 | contig 36071 bp, 38 predicted proteins | sample TergutNc150P3_FD_190354 | JGI IMG/M metagenome (GOLD analysis project Ga0268262, IMG submission 190354) | Nasutitermes corniger P3 segment gut microbial community from laboratory colony in Florida, USA - Nc150 P3 (SPAdes) (version 2) | ecosystem: Host-associated > Arthropoda: Insects >...
GTTTTGGAAAAGGCTCAAGTAATATGCTAATAACTTTTCCTTTTACAACGAATATTTAGTATATCCCGAACATACATGAGGTTGTTGCCAATATCACGTTCCTTTTGTACAATCCCCTTATGGTCATTTCTTCAATCGATATACAAAACGGCAAAGTCGTCCAGTTAAAACAGGGCGAGGAATTGGTACTACAGCGGGAAAATTCTCTTGAACTGGCGGCGGAATTTGACCGTTACGGCGAAGTCGCGGTCATAGACCTGGATGCCGCGATGGGGAAGGGTTCCAACCTTGAAATGATAAAGCCGCTTTTGCGGAAAGCCGAGTGCAGGGTGGGCGGCGGCATCAAAACGCCCCAGCAGGCGCAGGAACTGGTCAGTCTGGGGGCGCGCAAAGTAATCGTCGGTTCCGGCGCTTTTCGCGACGCGGCAAAAAAAGGGGCGGGTATCGCGGGCGGTGAGTTTGCGGTAAATATCCCCTTTCTTGAAGCTATGTCGCAGAAAATCGGGCGGGAGCGGCTGATTGTCGCCGTTGACGCGCGCGCCGGGGAAATTGTCGTGGATGGCTGGAAAACGCCCACGGGGCTTGATCTGGTGGAAGCGGCAAAACTGGTTGAGCCTTTTGCCGGAGAGTTGCTGTTTACCTGCGTCGAGCGCGAAGGAACCATGACCGGCATCGACCTTGCCCCCGCGCGTAAATTGCGCGAGGCCGTTTCATGCCGGATTACCGTCGCCGGCGGCGTTTCTACGTTAGGCGAAGTTGATGAAATCGCCGCCCTCGGCTGTGATGTGCAGCTTGGCATGGCGCTGTATACCGGAAAAATAAATCTTGCGGACGCTTTTATTGTTTCGCTTAACTGGAAAAAAGACGAAAATTCACTTCTTCCCGTAATCGTTCAATCAACGGACGGGCAGGTAATGATGACCGGTTTTACCGATAGAGAAGCGTTAGCTGAAACTTTTAAACGCGGTAATGTTTGCTTCCACAGCCGTACCCGGAATAAACTCTGGATGAAGGGTGAAAATTCCGGCAATGTGTTAAAACTTGTGAGGCTGAGAACCGACTGTGACCGGGACGCGCTGCTTGCTGTTGCCGAACCGGTGGGTCCCGTCTGCCACACCGGCGCGTGGTCGTGTTTCGCGGCTAACCGCGATTATACATTGCAATTTTTGCAGAACATAATACATGAGCGTTTTCGCAATCCCACGCCGGGTTCGTATACCGCCACCCTTGACGATGATCTTGTTCGCGAGAAAGTTATGGAAGAGGCGCAGGAATTGTGCGAGGCAAAAACTCACGAAGAAATTATCTGGGAAGCGGCTGATCTTCTCTATTTTTCAACTGTGCTGATGACCAAGGCGGGAGTTACCATTCAGGAAATTCTTGACGAACTTGACCGGAGGCATAAAAAGTAATGAGCGAATTCTGGAACAGCCGCGTCAAAAAACTTTCTCCGTATGTTCCCGGCGAACAGCCGAAAGACCGGCAGATAATTAAACTTAACACCAACGAAAATCCCTATCCGCCTTCTCCCAAAGTTATAGATGCAATTAAAAATGCCGCCGGGGAACGTCTTCGGCTGTATCCCGATCCTGAGTGCGCGGTATTCCGCGAAGCCGCCGCCGCCCGTTACGGCGTAAAGCCCCAGCAGGTTTTCGCGGGTAACGGTTCTGACGAAATTCTGGCGTTCGCCTTTGGGGCTTTTTTTGAAAGCGGCGAAAAAGCCGCGCGGATACTCTTCCCCGATATCACCTACAGTTTTTATCCTGTTTACGCCAATCTGTGGGACATTCCGTACCGTACCATTGCGCTCGCGCAGGATTTCTCAATTAACATAAACGATTATAAAATTCCCTCAGGCGGCGTAATATTTCCCAATCCTAACGCGCCAACTGCGGTTGCGCTCGCGTTAAATGATATTTTGTCACTTGCGGAATACCTTGAAAAACAGGGAAAGGTGCTTATCGTTGATGAAGCCTATATCGCGTTTTCAGGCTCAAACAGCGCGCAATCGGCGGTTCGATCTATTAATACTCATCCCAATCTGCTTACCGTACATACACTTTCAAAATCCGCTTCTCTGGCGGGCTTGCGTTTTGGTTTTGCCATCGGTAATGAAAAACTTATCGAAGGACTGTGCCGCATACGCGATTCGTTTAATTCTTACACCTTGGATCTTCTTGCCCTTACCGGAGCTGCGGCGGCAGTCTCCGATGCGGCGTATTACGAAGAAATCAACCGTCGTATTATTGCCACGCGGGAACGGACAGCGCAGGCTTTGCGCAATCTTGGTTTTACCGTTCTGCCGTCATCGGCTAATTTCCTTTTTGTAAAATCTCCCCATATCAGCGGCGCGGAATTGTTTACCGCGTTACGCAGTCGGGGTATTCTGGTACGGCATTTCAACAAAGACAGGATTGCCGATTTTTTGCGGATCAGTATCGGGACAGACGCTGATATGGATAAAGTTCTTGAAGCGGTTCAAGATATATTGAAAGGTGTAAGATGAAAATTATTTTTAGCAAAGAATTTGATTCCTGTTGGAAAAATGAAACAAAACGCTCTGAAGATATAAAGACTGAAAAAGCTGTCAAAAAAATAATCGCGGAAGTACGCGCAAAGGGAGACGCCGCTATCAGAAAATTCGCGTCTAAATTTGACAAGTCTTCCCCGCAGCAGCTTGAAGTTCCTCTCTCTGAGGCAAAACGCGCCCTTGAACAGTTACGCGCGAACGATGCCGCTCTTGTAGGAGCGCTTGAGCTTGCGGCAAAGCACATAAAACACTTTGCGGAAAAACAGAGGGAACAATTCACCAATTTTGAATTTGAAATGGAACAGGGTCTGGTAACCGGTCAGCGGGTAATTCCGGTTACCAGAGTAGCAATTTACATTCCCGGTGGACGTTTTCCGCTGTTTTCCTCGGTCCTTATGTGTATGATTCCCGCTTTGTGCGCCGGCGTGGAAGAAGTGATACTATCATCGCCGCCGACGCATGACGGCCTGCCCGATAAAAAAACGCTCGCCGCCGCGGCTGTTGCCGCTAAAATTGCGAATAACAACAATGTTCGTATTTTCGCCATTGGCGGCGCTCAGGCAATAGCCGCTCTTGCGCTGGGTACGGAATCAGTTCCCCGTGTTGACACTATTGCCGGACCTGGCAATAAATTTGTCGCCGCCGCCAAACGACAACTGTTCGGCGAAGCAGGGATAGATTTTATCGCCGGTCCTACCGATGTGCTGGTAATCGCTGACGGGCAGACGGACGGCGGCATTGAAAAAGCCGCCGATCTTGTCGCGGCGGATATGCTTGGTCAGGCGGAACATGACCCGGATGCACGTGCGCGGGCGTTGGTTCCCAGCAAAGAATTTGCCGAAAAAATTCTTGCGGCTATTGAATGGCGAATAAAATCATTACCAACAGAAAAAACCGCCCGCGCTTCTTTGGACGCAGGCGGTCTTATTATTGTCTATGAAACACCGGAAGAGGCGATCCGTATCGCCAACATCATCGCGCCGGAACATCTTGAACTTCAAACCACTGATGCGGACAGTTGGATTCCCCGGTTAAAAAATTATGGTTCGCTTTTTATCGGCAGTCTGTGCGCCGAAGTTCTTGGAGATTATTCGGCGGGAATAAACCACACTCTGCCCACATCAACCAGCGCCCGTTTTACCGGCGGCCTGTCTGTACGCCATTTTCTGAAAACGGTTACCACCCTGCGCTGCGCCTCAGGTGAAGGTTTTGAAAAAGCGCGTAACGCCGCGGAAATACTTGCCCGCGCCGAAGGGCTGGAAGGCCACGCGCAAAGCGCGGCGGTAAGAGAGCAGAAGTGATACAGTCCCCTATCGCTCCCATAGAAAATCACCGCCGGCGTGAAAAAGGCGTTCTGGTGTATCCCGTGTATTCGCGGCGTTCTGGCGGCCTTTCGGTGGGGATCAACCTTTTTCCCGGTCAAAAACAATGCCCCTTTGACTGCCCTTATTGCGAGGTTTTTCCTTTTTCCACTAACGCGGTGTTTTCTTTGGAACAAATGGAAGCGGATTTACGCGCCGCCATTGCCGCCGCGCTGGAACAAAATGTGGCGGTTAAGGATATTTGTTTTTCCGGCAATGGGGAGCCGTCGCTGTCCCCCGATTTTCCCGCGGCGCTGAAACTGGCGGATACTATTCGCCGCGAAATGGTTTCCGCCGCGGAACTGGTGCTTATCACCAACGGGGCAGGGCTTTTACAGCCGGAAATTTTTTCGTTGCTGCGGGATACCGCCGCGCTGAACATCTGGCTCAAACTGGATGCGGGAACTCCCCAGTGGTATCAAAAGCTCAATCGCACGGCAATTCCCTTTGAAAAACTTATCGCAAAAATTAAGGAATTTGCCGCGTCCGCTCCAGTGACAATTCAGACCATGCTTTGCGCGGTAGACGGTAAAGGCCCGCCTGAGGAAGAAGCGCAAGCATGGGAAAATTTAACGCTTGAGTTAGCCGCAATTGCGGCGGCAGCCGGTGGTATTCGCAAAATACAAATATACGGCAAGGCCCGTCCCGCGCCGGAAGACCCAAAAACAACAGCGCTGCCCGTTGAGTATCTTGAAGAACGGGCCGCATCCCTGCGCCGGGCGCTCGCGGCGGCAAATGCCCGAGCACAAATTCCTGCGCCGCCGGTGGAAGTTTTTCCTTAATTACATTCAGAAGATTTCACACAAAGAACACAAAGGAAGAGAAAATCACAAAAAAAGAATAAAGGGGTTTTTGTTCGTTATCCTATCATGAAGTTTAATAAGCTCAGCTTACTTACAACAACACCCCTTTTTCCCTCTTTGTGTTCTTTGTACCCTTGTGCTCTTGGTGTGAAATCTTTACAGTTGGGTGCGTTTTATTTTTTTGGTAGTGGTCATCTCCAGGGGGGTGTCCAAAATCGTTGTCCGTTCAATCCGCTGATAGGGGTGGAGCCGTTGATTCACTTCAAGAATAATTTTGTCAACGCGATCCTTCATCTGCTCTTTGGAAAGGACGTTTCCGTTTTCACCCTTGAATTCCTGGTTGGGGAATACCAAAGCCTCAATGGTTTCGCTTTTTGTTTTCTTGTCATGGACAAAGGCCCGTATCAGAATTTGCTCGATTTCCTCAAAAAGCTGGAATTCGTTTTCAATTTCTTCGGGGTAGACATTTTTGCCGCCCTCGGTAACGATCATGTTCTTTCCTCTGCCGGTGAGGTACAGGTAATTTTCACTGTCCATGTAACCCAGGTCGCCGGTTTTAAGGTAGCCATCAGCGGTAAAAGCCTCGGTGGTTTCCGTGGGCATATTATAGTAACCCTTCATCACCATGGGGCCTTTGACGATCACTTCGCCTACGCCCCGTTCATCAGGGTTTAATATCTTCATGTCAACGCGGGGGCAGGGCCTGCCGACGCTGGTTTCTTTGTAATGCTCAATGGGGTTAATGGTAATGATGGGAGAAGTCTCGGTGAGGCCGTAGCCCTGCACAAAGTCGATGCCAAGCTGGTTGTACTTTTTGAACACGCTGGGGGCGAGGGGCCCACCGCCGCAAATACATATTCTGTTTGATTTTAAGCTGGCTTTTTTCAAAATGAAGCCGAACATTTTCTTGCCGGGATTTATTCTGAATACTTTTTTTATAAGCCCTGAAATGCCCATTAAAAATGAAATCAGTCCGTAGACGATGGGGCCTTTCTCTTTTATTCCCCGAAGAATTCCGGTTAAAACTTTATTGAACAACATGGGCACGCCCAGCAGCATGGTGACATTTCCTTCTTTCATTTCCTTGAGCATTTGGGTGGTTACCATGCGTTTGCCAAAAACCACTTCCGCCCCGACTCCAATAGTTTCAATAAAAACCGCCAGCATGGTGTAGGAATGGTGGAGGGGAAGGATCGCGTAAAACACATCAGTATGATAAATAAGGAGGGGAGTCCCCTGAGCCAGGTAGCAGTCAGAAACGATATTCCGGTGGGTAAGTACAACCCCCTTGGGATGCCCCATGGTTCCCGATGTAAACAGAATTGCCGCAATGTCTGTTTCGGCGGCTTGCTCAATATCAGCTTCCGGTCCGTCTAAATCGTAGATATAGGTTCCTACTCCTTTTGTCAGGGAGAGCACCGCGGTTAATCCGCCGGGTGATTGCGCGTAACGGTCGTGTTTTTCCTCATCGACAAAGAGTATTTTTGCCTCGGCGGTTTTTATCAGGAGATCAATTTCTTCCGTTTTAAGCTGGTAATCAATGGGGACAACGATAGCCCCCGCAAAAAGGATTCCCAGGTAGGCCACCGCCCATTCGGGACTGTTTTTACCCGTTACCGCAAGGCGGTCGCCCTTGCGTATGCCTTTGCTGTGCAGCCAGCGGGCAAGGGCCTCAACGCGCCGCAGGGCTTCGGTGTAATTCAGGCTGACCCGGTCAGGTTCGTAAACGGTAAAACAGGGCCGCTGAGGGTAGCGGGAAACGGTAATTCTGAACATTTCCGGCAGCGCCGGCCATTCGCCTGAAAATGCTTTTCCCCGGTAATCATTCAGGAAAGCCCAGGGTTTTTCGGTATACGGAACACTCATGCGGTCCTCTGACAAAATTTACCACGCATTGCCGTTTATGTCCAGAACTGTTATGATGGTTTTATGAACAAAATATTTGCCGTGATGGTATTTCCGGCGCTGATTTTCGCGTCCTGTACCGCGCAGATTAGCGGCTCCCTGAAAGAGGACGGACAGGCGGATTTGCAGATATATGCCGCCCTTGAACCGAGGATGACGGCGCTGATTGCGGGGCTTGCCGCCGCTTCCGGCATGACACAACCGGGTTCCCCCAATGACACGCTCATTCTGGATGGCCCTGCCATAAGCGCCTCCATGTCATCAGCGCCGGGCGTCGCCTCGGTTGCGCTGAAAAACATAGCGCCGGCTGCCATTCAGGGCCCGGTACAGATTTCACGGGTCAGTGATTTTCTTGCCAGGGGTAAAACCGGCGGTAAAACGCAGGCTTCAAAAGGCCCCAGCTTTGTCGTTTTTCAACAGGGTAAAGCCGGAGGCCGATGTGTGGTTAATCTCAACCGTGATTCGGGGCCGGAGATACTTGGCCTCATTTCTCCCGAAGTTGGCGAGTATCTTGCCGCCCTCATGGCCCCGCTGGCGACCGGCGAAGCGTTGACCAAAACGGAGTATTTGACGCTGGTTGGTTCCGTCTACGGCAAGGGCATAGCCGATGAAATTTCCAAAGCCCAGGTTCGCACTTATATTGATTTTCCCGGTACGGTACAGGGCGTCAGGGGGGGGACCTTTTCCGGCAGAAGGGTGGAATTAGCGATTCCCCTGCTGGATATATTAGTGCTTGAAAAGCCGCTGATTTATGATGTGACGTGGAAATAGAACCAGAGGTAGACGGAAATGAAAACAGCGTTAAGTATCGCGGGGTCTGATTGCAGCGGCGGCGCGGGCATACAGGCCGATTTGAAAACATTTTCGGCGCACGGTGTTTTTGGCATGACGGTGGTCACCTCGGTTGTCGCGGAAAACACGTTTCGTGTCATCGAATATCAGGATATTCGCCCGGACATTATCGAACAACAGATTGAGGCGGTGTTTGAAGATATTCCGCCCGACGCGGTAAAAGTCGGAATGCTTTCATGCGGTCAAACTATGCTGGTTGTCGCGGGAAAACTGCGGGAATGGCAGCCGCGTAATGTCGTTATTGACCCGGTGATGTACGCGAAGAACGGCGCTCCCCTTATGGAGATGGACGCTATCAGTACGCTGATTAAGGAAGTAGTGCCGTTGGCGGATTTGATAACGCCGAATGTTCCCGAAGCCGAAAAAATGTCAGGAATGGCGATTGAAACGCGTGACGATATGCGGGAAGCGGCGCGGCGTATTCACGCGATGGGCTGCCGCGCCATTGTTGTTAAAGGCGGACATATTGAAGGCGACGCGACTGATATTTTGTTTGACGGAAAAGAATTTCATGAATACCCGTCGCCGCGGGTGGACACCAAACATACCCACGGAACCGGCTGTACGTTTTCTTCGGCGATTGCCTCAAATCTTGCTCTGGGGCTTTCTCTGCATAAAGCGGTTGAGAACGCGAAGACGTATATAAACGCGGCAATTATTCACGCGCCCGGACTGGGAAAGGGACATGGGCCTACGCATCATTTTTATGAGTTGTATGCGGCTTATTTTAAGGAAAAAGAAAATGGCTAACCCGTATGCCGCCCTGCTGAATAAAGTGCGGGAAAACAAGCCGCTGGTGCATCATATTACCAATTATGTAACCGTCAATGACTGCGCCAATATCACCCTTGCTATCGGAGCGTCGCCAGTAATGGCGGACGCTGTTGGAGAGGCGGCGGACATTGCCGCTCTTGCGCGGGCGGTGGTTCTGAATATGGGGACGCTCAATGAACGTTCCATCCCGTCAATGATTGCCGCCGGAAAAGCGGCTAACGCGCGCGGTATTCCCGTTGTGTTTGATCCGGTAGGCGCGGGCGCGTCAAAGTTACGCAACGATACCGCCGCGTCCATAACAGGCGAATTAAAGTTAAGTGTAATCCGCGGGAATATCTCTGAAATTAAATTTGTCGCGGGTTTGAGTTCGCAGACAAAGGGTGTAGACGCTTCGGACAGCGATATTGCCGGAGCGGACAGCGCCGGGCAGACCGCGCAAACGCTGGCGCGAAAATTGGGTTGTGTGGTGGTGATAAGCGGCGCTGTCGATACCATTTCAGACGGTAAGAAAATAATCCTTGTCGAAAACGGACATCCCATGCTGGGCAACTTAACCGGCACGGGTTGTATGTGTTCATCGCTTATCGGCTCTTTTTGCGGAGCCGCGCCGGAAGATCCGCTCGCCGCCGCCGCCGCCGCCATGATGTGTATGGGCATTGCGGGGGAATTGGCTTACGACAACGCCGGTCAGCGCGGTAACGGCAGTTTCCGTGCCGCGCTCCATGACGCGGTAAGCCGCATGGATGCCGCGACACTCGAAAAACTGGCGAGATACCATGATGCGTGAAATTGATTACAGCCTGTATCTGGTGACAGATCGGGAATTAATGGCCGCCGCCAGCATTGAAGAATGTGTTGAGCAGGCGGTTTCCGGCGGTTGTACGGTGGTGCAGCTGCGGGAAAAAACCGCGTCCTCGCGTGAGTTTTATGAAACGGCGGCGCAGGTGCGTAAAATTACGGCTGATTTGGGCGTGCCGCTGATTATCAATGACCGCGCCGATATTGCGTCAGCGGTCAACGCGGACGGCGTGCATGTCGGGCAGGATGATTTGCCGATTGACGCGGCGCGCCGTATAATGGGAAAAGACGCGATTATCGGCGCTTCGGTAAACAATGTGACTGAAGCCTTGGCCGCTGCCGCTCTGGGCGCGGATTATCTGGGCGTAGGCGCGATGTTCGTGACCGGCACCAAAACAGACGCGGATATTATCAGCATGGATGAACTGCGGCGCATACGCGCTGAAATAAAAATTCCCATTGTGGTAATCGGCGGCATTAACAAAAACAACGTGCCGCTCTTTGCGGGAACGGGAATTGACGGGATAGCCGTTGTTTCCGCCATCGTTTCTAAAAAAGACGCAAGAAGCGCGGCGCGTGAACTGAAAGCATTGTTTTATAGTACAATGGGGAAAAAGTGAAGGCGTATAAAGCGTATATTTTTGATCTTGACGGCACGTTGCTTGATTCAATGGGCGTGTGGGAACAGATTGACGTTGATTTTCTTGAAAAGCGGGGAATTGCGGTTCCGCCCGATTACATGAACGCGGTTTCGCCAATGACTCCTCATGAAGCCACCGCCTATACGATTAAGCGTTTTGCTTTGCGGGACAGCGTTGACGGCCTAATGCGCGAATGGAACGAAATGGCGGCATACGCCTACGGTCACACGGTGCGGATGAAGCCCTATGCCAAAGAGTACCTTATGACGCTGCGGGAACGCGGGGTAAAGTTGGCGGTCGCGACTTCCCTGTCCGCCGAATTGCGCAATCCCGCGCTGCGTAACAACGGTATTGATACTATGTTTCACGCCATTTGCAGTACAGATGAAGCGGGGTGCGGAAAATCACGTCCCGATGTTTTTCTGCTTGCCGCGCAAAAAATTGGCGTAGCGCCCGACGACTGCCTGGTTTTTGAGGACATACTCGCGGCGGTAAAAAGCGCCAAAAGCGCCGGCATGGACGTCTGCGCCGTGTATGACAAAACATCGGCAAACGATTGGGAAGAAATAAAAACGGCGGCGGATTACGCGATTGATGATTTTCGCGACGCGCCGCTGCCTGTGAGTTGGAATTCCTGACATCGTAAACTTAAGAAAAAAAACCACGGAGTACCACGGAGTACCACGGAGTTTTGGTACGAAAATCTTTTATTCCTCCGTGAAACTCCGTGTACTCCGTGGTAAAAATTCTTAAGTTTATGATGTTATGAAATTCCACTTGTGTTATCTGTATTTCTCCATAACGTCACCGTACAGTTCCTCAAGTCTTTTCCGTAAAAATTTTACCGCGTAATGCTTGCGCGAAAGGACGGTGTTAACAGGTGTTTTGGTTTTTTCCGCGGTTTCTTTTACCGAAAAATCCAGCAATTCGGTCATCTCAAAAACTTCACGCTGTTCTTTGGGCAAGTCGGCGAGGGCTGTTTGTATTTCCTCAAAAACCAATGAGCGCAGCATTTCTGTTTCCGGCGTTGCTTCTTCGCCGTAAATAATATCAGCTATCTCGTCAAAAATGTACTCATCCGTATCTTCATCGTATGACGCGGGTAACGGTTCGTCTTTCTTCTTTTTATGAAGGTCAATTATTTTGTTGCGGGCGGCGCGGTAGAGCCACGCGGAAATATTTTCTATCGGGTTAATTAAATCATCAACGCGGCTAAACTGATAAAAAACATCCTGTAAAATATCTTCCGCGTCTTCGATCCGGTTCACCCGTGAACTGATGAAGTTTAACAGCCGCTGCTGATAACTCTTAAACGTTTCTACGACAGATTGTTTTGCCATTAACCGTTCACCTGTCTTTTTCGCTCCGCGCGAAGAAGTATGTGCCAAGCACAAGGCAGACTGTTGTCAACGCAAGAATTGCCGCGAAATTAACCAACGGATTAAACATAACAATACTATCATACTCCGTACTGCCCCGGTAAACTACTGCCCGCACAAGGTCTAAACAATATGTCATGGGCATGACGCGGTTCAAAACCAACAGCGCGCCCGATGAATTGTTGATGGGGATAATGGCGCCGGACAGGAACATCTGCGGCATGACGATGAGCATTACGGCAAGGTTCGCCGCCCTTTTACTTTTAATCAGCCCGATGATGATCATTGCCAACGCGCCGCCTGATAAACACATGAGCGGCGACAAGGCAAGAATCAAGAGCAGTTTGCCGGCGGGCAGGGTAATACCCATTATCAGGGAAACGATTAGTGTTCCCGCCATGCTCATGATTGCGGCGAAACCGCAGCCGAGTATTTTGCCAATTACTATTGAATAACGGGAAACCGGCGATACCAGCATTTCCTGATTAAAGTCAATGTCGTGATCATCCACAAGAGAGGTCATTCCCATTGTGGTAACCATGAACAGCATATTGACCAACATTCCCACCAGCATAAATTGCCCGAATTGAAAACCAAGCCCGCCCGCCATATTTTGCATCAGGTTGCCGCCGATCATGCCCATTAAAATAATAGGCATCGCAAGACTCATAATCGCGGTAGCCGGGGACCTAAAAAATATTGTTATCTCGCGCGCCATAACGGTTACAACGCTGTTTAACTCCCGGAACAGCCGCGATTTTTTTCGTCTCAATTCAATTTCGCTCATGTTATATCTCCTTCTGCTTTGTTAAAAACTCAATATACGCGTCTTCAAGCGAAGGTTCGTGTATTTTCAATACCGTCAGTTTTGTCTTTATCCGCGAAATAATTTCCTGCGGAGATTCACTGTAAGGAACAACGACATGCCCGTTCAATGAATACTGAAGCCCCAGCGCGGAAAGCTCGTTTGTCAGCGCCGTCCTGTCATTCGCGTCCAGAATAAGTTCATGCCGCAGTAAACTTCGTTTCAATTCCTGCGGCGGACAGCACGAGGCAATTTTTCCGTTGTTGATAAGGCATACCGTGTCCACGTTTTCGGCTTCATCAATATAATGCGTCGTCAGAAAAACGGTTGTCCCGTAACGATTGCGCGTTTCGTTAATGTATTCCCACAGCCCTCTGCGGCTTACCGCGTCCAGGCCCTGTGTCGGCTCATCAAGAAAAAGCACGTCGGGTGTATGGATAAGGCTGCGGATAATTTCCAGTTTGCGCTGCATACCGCCGGAAAGTTTTTTGATGGGTTTGAAAAGCGAGTCCTGTATTCCGACAATTTCGGCAAGCTCCATTACCCGCTTGCGGTACGCGGAGGGCATAAGGCGGAAAGCGGGACGGTATCCGCACATTCCGTACAGGCAGGCGTGAAAGCGGATATTCTGCTCCGCCGTCAACTGCGGGTCAAGGCTCGGTTGTTGAAAGATGATTCCGATCTTTTCCCGCACCTTCCGCGCCTCTTTCTCAATATCGAACCCGGCGATTTTTACCTGCCCCTCAGTTTTGGAAAGCGTTGTGGTCAGGATAGAAATGGTCGTCGTCTTCCCCGCGCCGTTTGCGCCAAGGAACGCAAAAAACTCTCCTTTTCCGACAGAAAAACTGATGTCGTCCACCGCCGGTTTCTGCGCGCCTTTGTACCGCTTGGTCAGGTTCTGTACGGTAATAACCGTGTTATTCATTGCTGTTCTCCTCTTTTAATTGCTCTTTAAGCAAACGAACAATGCAGTACAAGCGGTAAAAGTTACCGTAACAAATACGGCAAATAACGCAATAACAAGCAAAGCAGCGCCTGTAGTATTAATTAACATTTTTATACTCCGTCCCGTTTCGGTTTTCCATCGTCATCAAAAAATTCATGAAAACGAGAAAAACGTTGGTTGAATTTGAAAAAGTCTTTTTCCTTTTCCATGAATTCTTTACGTTCTTCATCGCTCATGTTCATCCATTTTTCACGGAATTTGTTGCCGTGATGAAACAGCCGGTCGTTTCCAGCCCTGAATCCACTATGACCCAGGTCGCGCATGCCGCCGAACAACATCCGCGCCAGAATGAGCAGTCCTACCGACTGCAGATAGCTGATCTGCGGAAAGGTAAAAATTTGCGGCATAAGAGCGTTCCACAGCAGCATTACTACTACGCCGAATACGGCGCAGGTTACCAGCATTATGCCAATGCCGGCAAATCGAAATTTGATGGTGTTTTTCATTGTTACTCCTTAGATTTAGTTTGCGTAAGCAAACTAGTTTAATCGGAATTCTCTGACAATTTTTAATTGTCAGAGAAATATCTCCTTACTATAGCAGACGAATGAGACGGGAAAATATTTTATGTTTTATGGAAAATTTTGGGTCAAGTTCAGCCTTTCAGGGCGGGGTTGTTGGTTTATATTTATATCCGCTCTGACTATATCCTATATTATAGCATAAAGTTACTACATCAACGCTTATACTGAAATGAAAATAATTTTTTCCGTTGATAATGCGATACCCTATGTCACTGCTTATAAAATTGGAAAACACATTGTCTTTAAACATATTGAATGTCCATAAAAAACGCATTCCGCCGGTAAGAATATATTTATTCCATTTCATCTTTAAATCTTCCAAAAACATATAATTTATTGAACAAAAAGGCCCTAAAAAAAATCTGTTGTTAATTATTAAGTCCCAGCCAATGTTAAGATTTAGAAAACTCAATTTTTCTTCTTTTTTTGAGGTATCCGGTTCATCACCGCGCCGGTAATACCAGTATTTCAACGGACTAAATCCTATTCCGATGTTTGTATCATTATGTTCAATTCCCACGATTAATATTTCCGCAAACAACTCGATATTATCCTTATCATCATTTGAAGCATAATTTAGTCCGGCGCCGGTAGTCGCCCAGTTAAGATTAAAATCGAGGTCTTCATCAGAATATAAATAATATGCTGCCAAAAAGAAAATTAAAAATACCATTTTTTTCATAAAGATTCTCTCTTTATAATGGCATGGGCAAATACTAGCCGGTTTTCTCCAGCGGCTCAAGATACTTTTTGATAAATTCCTGATTAACCCGCAGCAGGTCTTCCCGCGGCAGATCCGCCAGAACCTGCCAGCCCAAATCCAGAGTGCGGCCTATGTCGCGGTTTTCGGTTTCGCCCTGGCTTAAAAAAACCTGTTCAAACTTTTCGCCGAATTTCAGGTAACGTTTGTCGCCGTCGGAAAGTTCTTCCTCGCCGATGATCGACGCGAGGTTGCGCACCTGCTTTACCTTTGAATAGGCGGCAAAAAGCTGGCTGGCTACGTCTTTGTGATCCTCCCGCGTCATGCCGGGGCCTATGCCGTCTTTCATTAGGCGCGACAGGCTGGGCAGGCCCGCTACCGGCGGGTAAATTCCTCGCTGACTCATTTCGCGGTCAAGAACTATCTGGCCTTCGGTAATGTAGCCGGAAAGGTCGGGAATGGGGTGGCTGATGTCATCGTTGGGCATGGAAAGAATCGGCAGTTGGGTGATGGAGCCGGAGGAACCTTTGATTTTTCCCGCCCGTTCATACAGCGCGGCAAGGTCGGAGTAAAGATAACCGGGGTATCCTTTGCGGCTGGGAACTTCCCCGCGAATCGAGGAAACTTCCCGCAGGGCTTCGCAGTAGTTGGTCATGTCGGTCATCACTACCAGAACGTGCATATTTTTTTCATACGCCAAATATTCGGCGGCGGTGAGGGCGCAGCGGGGGGCGACCAGCCGTTCCAGGGAAGGGGAATCGGCAAGCGACAAAAAGACTACTACGCTGGATAACACGCCGGATCGTTCAAAATCGTCAAGGAAGAAACGGGCTACATCGTACTTTACGCCCATGGCGCAGAATACCACGACAAAGGATTCGCTCTTGCTGTTTGTACCCTCGCCGCCGGTTAAAATTTTTGCCTGACGGACAATTTGAGCGGCAAGCCGGTTGTGGGGGAGGCCGCTGCCGGAAAAAATCGGCAGTTTCTGGCCGCGGATAAGGGTATTCATGCCGTCAATGGCGGAAACGCCGGTCTGGATAAAGTCGCGGGGATAGGTGCGGGCATACGGGTTAATCGGCAAGCCGTTGACATCAAGCATGGTTGAGGAAAAAATATCGCTGTAACCGTCGATAGGTTCGCCGAGGCCGTTGAAGATACGTCCCAACAAACCGGTGCCGACCCGCAGTTCCATGGGTTTCCCCAAAAACTCAATCCGCGAATCATCGGCGGAAAGGCCGGTGCTGCTGCCAAAAACCTGAATTGCCGCCCAGTCATCGCTCATGTCAACCACACGGCCCAGCCGTCTGCCTTCTTCGCGGTCATAGACGGCGACTACTTCGTTGTAACCCACATTGCGGCTGCGGCGGGTGATTACCACCGGTCCTTCTATTCGGCTTAAGCCCTTGTATTCTATTCCCCTCATAATTCCCTCGTACGGTAACTTCGTTCCAGTTCTTCCAGCGAAGAGCGCATTTCCGCTTCAAATGAGTCAAGGTTGGCAAGTTCGTCATTCTTCACCGTGCTTTTCAGCCGGGAAAGCCCTTCCTTCAGGCCCGTTGCGGAAATTTTAGTCAATGTCGCTCCCATCTTGATACAGGTTTTGGCGCGTTCATGAAATTCCATGATCAGTTCCAGAAGACGAACCTGTTTTGTCGGAACGCAGAACATGTCAATTTTGTCAAATGAATTCTGTTGTAAAAATCCGTCTTTAATAATTTCCGCTGTCATAAGGATCAATTTTTGTTCATCAGGCAAAGCGTCGGGGCCTATAAGCCGGACAATTTCAGCTAACTTCTGATCGCTCTTGAGCAGGTCCATGCACTGCTGGCGGACATCGGCCCAGCGGGGATTTACCCGCTCCCACCAGGGCTTTACTTCTTCGGCGTACTCGGAGTAACTGTCGATCCAGCTTATCGCCGGATAATGGCGGGCGTTGGCAAGGTCGCGGTCCAAAGCCCAGAAACAGCGGATAAAGCGTTTGGTGTGCTGTGTTACCGGCTCGGAAAAATCGCCGCCCGGCGGGGAAACCGCCCCGATGATGGAAACCGAACCTTCGTTACCGGAAAGGGTGCGGATGCGGCCCGCCCGCTCATAAAATTCGGCAAGGCGGGTGGGCAGGTAAGCGGGAAATCCTTCCTCGGCGGGCATTTCTTCCATGCGGCCGGAAAGCTCGCGCAGGGCTTCTGCCCAGCGGCTGGTAGAGTCCGCCATAATGGCGACATGGTAGCCCATGTCACGGTAAAATTCGGCAAGCGTTACACCGGTGTAAATGGAAACTTCCCGCGCCGCTACCGGCATATTGGAAGTGTTGGCTATCAGCAAAGTCCGTTCCATAAGGCTGCGGTTGGTGCGGGGGTCCTGCAGTTCAGGGAACTCGGTCAAAACATCGGTCATTTCGTTTCCCCGCTCGCCGCAGCCGATGTAAATGATGACATCGGCGTCGCACCATTTGGCAATGGCGTGTTGGGTCATAGTTTTGCCGGTGCCGAAACCGCCGGGTATCGCCGCCGTGCCGCCTTTGGACAGGGGGAAAAATACGTCAATGACCCGCTCGCCGGTAACCAGCGGCTGATCCGGCGAAAGCCTTTCTGCCGAAGGCCGGGGCAGGCGCACCGGCCACCACTGCGCAAAGGGAATCTCCTCGTCACGGCTGGTTTTTGCCGCCATATCCAGAACGGTATAATCGCCTTCGGCGCTGATAGCGGTAATGTCGCCGCCTTTGATGCCGGGCGGTACCATTATTTTGCAGCTAACGCTCTGCGTTTCCTGCACGGTACCCAGCACCAGGCCCGCCGCTACGGGAATTTTTTCGCCTGAGGCAAGTTTTTCGCATAACGAGGCATTGGGAACAAAATGCCATTTCTTCTTCGTATCCAGCGGGTCGCCCCGTTCGCCGGGCGTCATGAACGCCCCGCTCTGGCTGTACAGTAATTCCAGAGGCCGCTGAATGCCGTCGTAAATGGTTCCCATCAGGCCGGGACCCAGCAGCGCTGAGAGGGGCCGTCCGGTGGATAGGGCAGGGGCGCCGGTTTTCAGTCCGGTATTGTCTTCATAAACCTGAATGATGGCCTCGTCGCCTTCAAGACGGACAATCTCGCCGATGATCCGTTTGTCTCCCACTTCAACAACATCAAACAGCCCGGCTCCGCCCAAACCGGTCGCCCGGATAATGGGGCCGGAAATTCGCCGTACTCGACCTTCTATCACCGTTTTCCCCCGTCAGTTTCCGTTTGGTCCAGCAGAGCGGCTTCGCCCAGCAAAGCTTCAACCAACTCGGCGCGTTTTTTACCCAGCAAAAAATCCACGATTTTACCTATGGAAGCGTATATCCGCGCCTGCGGCGTTTCCAGAATGATTTCAGGGTATGCGGAATCGGAATGAATCTCCTCAATAACACAGGGCTTGCCGGGCAGAACCGCTTGCAGTACAGTTTGCGCCTCCGTCCGCTCGATCTTATGAATTTGGACATGTATCCCGCCGTCAGCGGTAAATTTTTCAGTTGCGGCAAGGCGTTTTTCCAATTCCTTTTTGAGCAAATCAAGCACACGTCCGCGGCTTAATCCCCCATACCAGGTTTCCGCCGCGGAACGAAGCAATTCTTCAATTTTTTTTGCTTTTGTCCGGCGCTTGTCTATGGGAAGACGGGCCATTATTTCATCGGCGGCAAGCTTGCCCTGCTGCGCGTATTTTTCTTCAAGTTCAACCAGGCTTGCGCTTAACTTTTGTTCCCATTCTGCTGATTTGGTTTTTATGGTATCTTCCGCGGTTTTGAGAATACGATGGGCCTTTTTTCGGGCGTCTTCCAGTATTTCCCGATCAAGCAGCTCTGTTGATTGCAGTTCTTCCATTTATTATGCCTTATACCATGATAGCGGGAAAATATTACCTTGACAATATGCCCCTTCCGGTATATACACAATGCAATGGCGCGAGAACACATAGCCCCTACCAAAAGCAATCTCCTGCGGGTTAAGGAACGGCTGCTCATTGCCGAAGAAGGCTACGATCTGCTGGAACAGAAGCGGGAAATTCTTGTTATGGAGTTGATGCAGAAGCTGGAAAGGATAAAGATGCTGGAACGGGACCTTGACGCCCGTGTAGCGACAGCATACCCCTGCCTCAAGCGGATGCTGGTGGTGGTAGGCCGGGAGCGGGCCCAGCGGCTGGCGCGAAACATCAGTTACCGCTTTGAACTCAAGGAAAAACAGGTCACCGCCGCCGGAATGAAGCTGCCGGGGCTGGAAATTCGGCTTCCCAACGCGGAATTGAAATATTCTCCGGTGAATTCATTTGCAGAATGTGATGAAACCGTGTTAGAATTCTTTGAGATGCTCAAAATATGTACCGAATTGGCGGCGGTGCGTACCATAGTCTGGCGTTTGGCGCGGGAAGTCCGCAAAACCCAGCGCCGGGTGAATGCCCTGGAAAAACTGGTCATACCTACCGCCGCTGAGACAAAAGTATATATTGAGGCGTCTCTGGAAGAAAGGGACAGAGATTCCTTTTTTACCAGTAAATTACTCAAGAAGAAAGGAGTTGCCGGCATGGCCGCCGGTACAACCAAATGAAACCGCTTATTTCAAACATTGTAACCGGTATTACCGGATCGGACGCATCCATATTGGCGGCGAAGTACGCCATTGTTATGGCCAAAAACTATCATTGCCGTTTAACCATGGTGTATGTTGTGGACACGGCGACGATCAAGCAGCTTACTTTGAGCAAAATATTTATTCAGGAAGAAAGCGTTGAATATGAGAAAAGCCTGGAGACAAACGGCGAGCGTTACCTTTCCTTTATGGAAGAGCTTGCCCATGCCAAAGGCGTCAAGATTGAAAAGGAAATACGCAAGGGCGCGGTATACTCCGAAATGCTGACCGCTGCCGAAGAACACAATGCGGATTTAATCGTGATGGGGGGCTGGGAAAAGGACCGCAATGCCAGGGACATTATTGGTCACGCCCACCGCGAGATTTTATATAACGCAAAATGTTCGGTATTGATAGCAAAAGAACCGGAAATTGATCTGCTGTACAAACAGGCATAAGGATAATGTTATGCGAATAGTGGTAGTAAGCGCTCCGTCGCGAAGGCGGTCCCCCCAGGATTATGTACAGGCATTGGCGAAGGGAATGGAGTCAATGGGTCATAGGGTAGATATTATTGACGCGTGGACCGATAACGGTATGCGTCTGCCCGGCTACGAGTATATAGTTATAGTGTCGGAACCGATTTCTTTTTTTTCCGCGAAGGTACCCGAAATGCTGCCAAAGTTTCTCTCCGCGGGCAGCGGCATTGGCGGGAAGAAGAGCGCCGCCTTTCTAAAAAAGGGAGGGCTGCGCAGCGGCAAAACCCTGATTAATTTAATGCATACCATGGAAAAAGAAGGGATGATGGTCAACTGGAGCGACATCCTGTTTAACGCCCCCCATGCCGAGGCAATGGGCAAACGAATCGGCGCATAAAAAAACCCCGCACAGCGCGGGGTTTTTTATTCATCCCTTATTTATTACTTTTTAATAGAATAGAACGCTTTCCGGCCCGCGTATTCGGCAACACCTTCAAGTTCATCTTCAATCCGCATCAGTTGATTGTATTTGCAAATACGGTCGGTGCGGCTCATGGAACCGGTTTTGATCTGTCCGGTTTCAAGGGCTACAACCAGGTCGGCAATAAAAGTATCTTCGGTTTCACCGGAGCGGTGGGAAACAATCGCCGTGTAACCGGCTTTCTTTGCCATTTCAACCGCCTCGTAAGTTTCGCTGATCGTACCAATCTGGTTTACCTTGATCAGGATTGAGTTACAGGCGCCCATCGCGATGCCTTTTTCAAGCCGCTTGGTGTTGGTGACAAAGAAGTCGTCGCCGACTATTTGTATTTTTGAACCAAGGGCCTTGGTCAGCTTAACATAGCCTTCCCAGTCGTCCTGATCCAGCGGGTCTTCAATGGAAATAATGGGATACTTGTTTACCCAACTCGTGAATTTTTCGACCATTTCATCAGCGGTGAACAGCTTATTGGGGTTGGATTTCCAGAATTTGTAGCCTTTCTTGTCGCCTTCTCCGTACAGTTCGGAAGAGGCGCAGTCCATGGCAATTGCCATCTGTTCGCCGGGCTTGTAGCCGGCTTTCTCAATGGCCTTCATGATATAATCCAGCGCGTCATCATTGCTGATATCGGGCGCAAAACCACCCTCATCGCCAACCGCGGTATTTTTTCCCGCGTCGTGGAGGATTTTTTTCAGGTTATGAAACACTTCGGCAGTCCAGCGAACCGCTTCACGGATTGATTCCGCGCCCACGGGCATAACCATGAATTCCTGGAAATCAATCAGGTTATCGGAATGTTTGCCGCCGTTGATAATGTTTGCCATGGGAACCGGCAGCAGGTTGGAATGAAATGCCCCCAGATACTTGTACAGCGGCACACCCAAAAACTCCGCCGATGCCCGCGCGGTCGCCATGGAAACGCCCAGAATCGCGTTGGCTCCCAATTTGCTCTTGTTTTCGGTTCCGTCCAGTTCGATCATGGTGCGGTCAATGTCAACCTGTTCCAGAGCGTCAAGGCCGATAACCTCCGGCGCGATGACATTATTTACGTTATCAATCGCTTTGAGGACGCCTTTGCCCAGATAGCGGGCCTTGTCATTGTCCCGCAGTTCCATTGCCTCATAATCGCCGGTGGAAGCGCCGGACGGCACCGCGGCCCGTCCCAGAGAACCATCTTCCAGCACGACATCAACTTCAACAGTGGGATTGCCCCGTGAATCGAGAATCTCACGAGCCTCAACATATTCAATAATACTCATACCATTCCTCCAATTATCAAGTGATACATCAGTATTGCGGGTTTCAAACGGAAAGTCAAGACTGGTAAATGTTGTGTATCTGTTCCTTGCCGGGGAGCCGGTAAATGTCAAAATCCCTGTCCAGGCTGATTATTTCCCTGATACCGGTTTTTTCCGCGGTAATAACCAGGGTGGCATCGGCAAAATCCATGGGAAGGTCGGCGTATTTTCCGGTCAATTCTACCAGCCGGGGCATATCATTCTGATTGATGTCACTGATAAATACCCCCTTATACATCACCCATTCATAAAAGTCCCGCTGGGCGTTGGTACTGAAATCCAGCATATGGGAAACCTCGGTAAAAACCGCCAGGGTGCTCACATAACGAAATGGATGTTCCTTGAGGAAGGCTTTAATGGGCCGGTGATGCCGTTCGCTTGAATCAAAAAGGGCAATAAGGGGACCCGCGTCAATAAGAATCGAGTTGAGCACGGATTTTTCCTTTGATGTGTTCCCGGTATTTGGTAGCGCGGTCGCTTTCACCGGAACCGTATTTGCCGAAGGAGGGTTCGCCCAGGGTAAAGGAATCTATTTCGTTTTCGGCGTATTCATAGTACATATCAACCGACTCTTTGATGATGTCCGACTTTGTCCTGTTTTTGACCCGGGAAAGGACAAGCAGTTTGTTCCGGGTATCCAGAGGAAGTCTGGCAGTAGTTATTTGACGGTTCATAAATGCCCCCATATTACAAAGTGTAATACAGGGGGGAGGAAAAGTCAAGAGGCGGCATTGGAAAATTTACAACGTACCAGTACCTGTAACACCTCAATGTTTACAGTATATTGCGGTACTTGAAGTCACTGTGTAACTACGGAACTGTGCGAGATGAGAAAGAAGAGAAGAATTTCACCACGGAGTACACGGAGTAACACGGAGGTTTAAGATATTAGTATCTTAATTCTTCTTCCTCCGTGAAACTCCGTGACCTCCGTGGTTATATTCTTCTTAAGTAAAGTTTTAGTTATTGCAGTGTACTAGCTACGCGCCAGTTCCAGCGCATAAACCTTGCTTTTGCGGCTTTGATCGTACGCTTGCCGCTTCCGTTCCGGCAGGCTCTCTACCGGGGCCTCGCGGAAACCGAGCGATTCAAACCAGTCCTGGGTTTGGGTAGTCAGGACAAATACCCGGTTCATGCGGTTTTTGCGGGCTTTTTCGATTAAGTAGCTGACGATGCGGCGGCCCAGATTCATGCCGGTATAGAGGGGATCGGTTGCCACTGCGGCAATTTCCCCCTGGCCCTCACCCCAGTCATACAGGGCGGCGCAGGCATGAATTGAACCGTCAATTTCAAAAACGACATAATCGTCCTTTTTTTCCTGAATCTGCTCCGCCGTGCGCCGGATAAGGATTCCCGTCTGCATCAAGGGTTCCATGAGACGCAGGATGTCCGGCAAATCCCCGTTGCGGAAGGACCGTATTGATTCGTACGCGTCGGCATAAATCATGGTTCCCGCGCCGAGATTGGAGAACAACTCTTTGAGAACCGCCCCTTCTTCCCTGCCGTCAATAATATGCACGCGGTCAACTCCTGCCCGTGACGCCCGCAGGGCCAGTTTGAGTTCCCGTAATGCCGCGGGCATAACGCCGGTATTGCGCGCGGTAAAAGCCGCAACTATCGCGTCCGCTTCCTGCGGGGTAAGCCGTACGACGCTGCCGTTTTCCCTGACTTCTGTATTTTCGGGAATGGGGAAGTTTCCCTGCCGCAGCCCCCCCTGTACCGAGACAATGAACAGCTTTATCGCGCCCAACGCCGCCGATACGGCAAGGGCAATTTCATCGCTGGACACATTGTAGGGTTTGCCGGCGGGACTCCAGCCGATGCAGGGCAGTATGGGAACCATGCCGAGGTTCAACACGCGGCTGATTGAATCGGTGAAAATTTTATCGACAGCGCCGGTATGTTCCATATCAAGGCCATCTGTAATTCCCAGCCCGCGGGCGCGGACAAAGTTTCCGATTACCGCGTCAACGCGGCTGGCGGACAGGAAGGTCATAAACCGTGTGGCCGCGTGAAAGGCCGCCATCTCTACAAAGGGAAGGGCCTGCGCTGTGGTGATTCGCATCGGTTCCCGCTCGTTTCCGGCTGCGCTATAAGCGCAGACAATTTCGTGCTGCTTCAGAACCGCGTCTATCGACTCCTTGGCTCCCGGCACTATCACGATCTTAAAACCGGTCTGGGCCAACAGCGCCAGGTCTTTCATTAAATAGGGAAAACCCGGATCTTCGGTTACGGGAAAATCAATTTTAAACACCATGGTGGAACCTTCAAAACGGCTCTGATAATGAAATGTTTCGCGGATCAATTCCACCTGGGACAAACTGTTATCCATATATAGTTAATTGTATAACGTTGGCAATTATTGGTATAGTGGAGTTTACCATGAATTACAGCAACACTTTTATCCCAACTTTGAGGGAAGTTCCCGCTGACGCGGTTATTGCCAGCCACCGCTTGATGTTTCGCGCAGGCATGATCCGCAAACTTGCCAACGGCCTTTTTGCCTATCTGCCGTTGGGACTCCGTTCTTTCCGCAAAGTGGAGCGGATCATTCGTGAAGAAATGGACGCCATTGGCGCTTTGGAGTTAAAACCTACCGTGGTGCTGCCCGGTGAAATATGGAAAGAATCGGGCCGTTGGGACGCTATGGGCGAAGGGATGCTGCGGGCAAAAAACCGGCTGGACAACGATTTTGTTGTGTCTCCTACCGCCGAGGAAGCCTTTACCGCCATTGTGCGTGATGAGCTTTCCAGTTACCGCCAGCTTCCCCTTGCCTTATACCAGATCAATACCAAATTCCGCGACGAGATACGCCCCCGCTACGGCGTGATGCGGGGCCGGGAATTTGTAATGAAAGACGCCTATTCGTGGCACTGCAATGATGAAAGCCTGGATGAAACCTATCAGGCGATGGGCCGCGCTTACCGCCGGATTTTCAAACGCTGCGGCCTGACGGTTATTCCGGTCAAGGCGGATTCAGGCGCGATGGGCGGTTCCGGTTCGGAAGAATTTATGGTGGAAAGCGAAATTGGCGACAATACCCTGATCCTCTGCAAAAATTGTGATTATGCCGCTAATGTGGAAAAAGCCGGCTGCGCTCCCGATTATGATACGGCGCAAACTACCGCCGCTTCGACTCCGCCCATTGAAAAAATTGACACCCCCAATGTAAAGACCATTGATGAGTTGTGCGCCTTCCTGAAAACAAAGCCGCAGGCTTTTATCAAAACGCTGATATACCGCGCCATAAATGTTGAACTGGATATTTCGGCCGCGCCCGGCTGTAAAAACCTTGAGCGAAAAAAAGGCGATCTTGTCGTATGGCCCGAAGCCTTTTTTGCCGCGGCGATACGCGGTGATCTTGATGTGAACGAGACAAAACTTGCCGCGCTGCTCAAGGCCAGCGAAGTAAGTCTTGCCGCGGACAGCGATGTTATCCGGCTGACCAATGCGCCGGTGGGCTTTGCCGGCCCGGTGGGGCTTAACGCGCTGCCGGTTATTGTTGATCACAGCGTTACCGCCATGAACGACGCCGTTACCGGCGCGCTGGCAAAAGACCTGCACTACCGGCACGCCGCTTACGGGCGCGATTTTACCGGCTGGATGACCGGTGATATTCGCACCGTCAAAGCCGGCGACCGCTGCTCTCTCTGCGGCGGTGAGTTATATGAGAAAAAAGGCAATGAGTTGGGCCATATTTTCAAATTGGGTTTCAAGTACACCCGTTCCATGAATGTAAGTTACCTTGATGAAAACGGCAAAAGTCAGATTCCTACCATGGGCTGTTACGGTATTGGTCTTGACCGCGCCCTTGCCTCGGTTATTGAGGAACACCACGATGAAGCGGGCATTGTCTGGCCTGCCTCGGTTGCGCCCTACCATGTCATTATCATTCCCATAAAGTACGATGGAGCGGTAAAAGCCGCCTGCGACCGCCTTGCCGCCGATCTTGAAAAAGCGGGCGTTGAGGTCTTGCTGGATGACCGCGATGAACGCCCCGGCGTTAAGTTTAACGACGCGGACCTGACCGGCATCCCCTGGCGGGTGGTAGTGGGCGACAAGGGCCTCTCGCAGCCAAGCCCTCAGGTTGAGATAAAACGCCGCAGCGAGAAAGAAACCCGCATGGTAGAACTGGACAAGGCGGCGCGGGAACTGGAGTTGAAAGTACAAGAATCGCTTGCGGAGTTAAATGGATGAGTATGAACCCCCCGGGAGATTATGGTGCATAAAAGTATCAGGCGCGTCGCTCTCCTTGTTGTGCTGGGTGCTACGGCATTGTACGCATTGCCCGCGCAGACGTGGGGTAATGATCTTACAATAAAAATTGCCGTTATGGGACCCGGCGATGAACTGTATTTTTGGTGGGGACATATCGCCCTGGTAATAGACAACGCCCGCACCGGACAGAGCCGTTTGTATGACTATGGCCTTTTTTATTTTGACCAGGACAATTTTTATCTCAATTTTGCGCTCGGCAGGTTATGGTACAGCTGCGGCGCATCGTCCGCTAAATCCAATATCGACTTTTACATTGATACCAATCGTGATGTTGTCCTGTATACTTTGGACATTTCTCCTGAAAAACGGGAAGAAGTGTGGCACTACGCGGAACGGAGCATACTCCCCGAAAACCGGGACTACCTTTACCATCATTTCAGGCATAACTGCGCCCATCCCATTCTGGACGTTATTGATCTGGTAACCGATGGTCAGTTCAAAAAACACTTTACCGCTGAACCGGGACGTTTTACCCTGCGCCAGCATGTCCGCCGCCATACATGGTATTCACCCGTTATTGACTGGATTCTTAACTTCTGGATGGGTCAGGATATTGATATCCCTATCACCGTTTGGGATGAATTGTTTCTCCCCTCTGAAATTGGCAATCGTATCAGCGGCTTTACCTATACGGATTCACACGGCGTATCCCGCCCGCTGGTTTCTGATGTGGAAGTGATTTACCGGGCGCATGGCCGTCCTGTGGTACTGGACTTTCCCCGCAGGCAGTGGCCGCGGGAGCTTGTCTTCAGCCTGATTTTGGTTTTGATTCTGGGCTGCCTGTTTCATCTTCAAAAAAAATCAGCCGTCCGCGGACAGATAGCGTTAGGCATAACCCACAGTCTTTTTGGTCTTGTTTTTGGCGGAGCGGGGTCAGTGCTCTTTTTTATGAGCTTTTTTACCAGTCATGATTATACATACCATAATGCCAATTTGCTTTTTGCCAACCCGCTGCTCCTTGCCGCAATTCCTTTAGGCATACGTTACGCCGCGTCAAAAAACTACGATACGCGCCTGCGTTCCGAATTCACGCTCCGGCTGCTCTGGCTGCTGGTTGCCCTGGGGATATTTGCCTCAATGTTGATCAAACTGCTTCCCCCATTTTGGCAGCAGAACCTTACCGATCAAATGCTCATACTGCCCATTGCCCTGGCGCTGTCGCTTGAACCTGTGGGCCTGAAGAGAATGATTGAGCGAATCTTCTGGCGCTGGCTGTAGGGAGAAAATATGGGTTCTTCACAGGAATGGCGGGACATAAAATACACTGAAACCTTCGAAGATGAACTGCGGGGGCTTGAACGCCGCCGGGCCGCCGACCCCAACTGCACCATAGCCGACATTGAAGGCACCCTCAAGCATCTGTATATCATGGACGGGGCTGACTGGGGCGGCAGGGGCGGCGTGCAGGACGCGGTAATGGCGGCCACCATAGCCGCTTATGAGCATTTTTTGGCTGATTGGAAGGCTAAAACCACATAATAACGCTGTTACCTTTCTGGGCCTTGATTGTTGTATTATAGACACCTTAGTGAACTTTCTAATTCCTCCTGGTTGCTTTGCTCCGGAGTTACTCCTTTCTCCGGAGCATTTTTTTGTCTAAGGCAATCCTTTCATCTAATTCTGTCACATTTTGGAGGTGGCGGGAGTCGAACCCGCGTCCTAATACGCGAAATACAGGCTTCTACAGGTTTAGCCGTTTATTAAGCTTGCTTGCAAGCATTTGTCGGGGATGGCTTGGCTAAACGGCGCGCGGCCACCCCGTATTCCGGGAAATCTTGTCCTGCCGTCTCCGGAAGCGGCGGCAAAACCAGCCCTGATTGCGACGCGGAAGCCGTCCCTCAGGGCGGCGGAACGGTTCCACGCGTTTACGCAGCTAAGGCGTAAGCGTAACTGTCATTGTTGGCAGTTAAATTTTTTGCCCAATCAGGAGATGGGCGCTCCACCTGCAACCTATACCCCGAATCGTACCAGTCGAAACCAAAGCACCCCCCTCACTAAGTAACTAACCCTACCACAGTCATTCAAATACTGTCAATTCAAACCCTACAGCGTTAGAGAGCGGCTTACCTTAATCGGAAAAACCCCAAACAGCCGGTCCAGCGCGGAATCGGGTTTTAGGGAAGAACCGCTGATTCGATTGTAGATTTCTACTAGGGCTTCCAGATCTTTGGGGTCGTTTGACCAGATTGCTGAAGAATAGGCGGGGCGGAAAAGCCCCTTTTCGGCAAGTTCTCTTGTTGAAAGCGAACCGTAGCGTTTTTTTGCTTGACCGTCTATAACTGCCGCAGGACCGTCATAACCGATGGTGAAGATAAAATCTTCCCGTGAAAGCATGGCGGCTCCTATGAAACCGGGGAAAAGGAAGCTTTCCCTACGCCGCAGGTGGGACAGACCCAGTCCGCCGGAATATCCTCAAATGCCGTTCCCGGCTGAATGCCGCCGTCAGGATCGCCGGCTGCCGGATCATACACATAGCCGCATGTATCGCAGACATATTTTTTCATGCCATATCCTCCCTGTTTTTAAGCTTTGTTAGTTCCTGGCTCTTCCATGTGCCTGGTGTCAAGAAAAATAAACATCCGGGTAAGTCCCGTCAGCAGCACCGGCAGAACCCACCAGTCGCGGGCAAATTGGGCAAGCGAAAAGGCGACCAAATGCAGCGCAAAAAACATCATGACAGCTCCCAGAATGGCAAAAGCCGTGGACAGAATGATATAAGTGGTCTTGAATACCCCATAGCGGCGCCAACCGGCAGGGAGCAGGGCCGCTCCGGTAAAAATCGGAAGCAGGGACCATGCCTGTGGGAATCCCATGCGGATAACGTATATGGCATTAAGGAAGAAAAATAACCCTGTCTGGAGGAACAAAACCGCGAAAAACAGGTACAATGAACGTCGACGGGGCTTTATGGCAAGAATGGCGCAGCCAATGCCGAAGATAATTAAGAGGAAAGAAACCACTATTGATATTTGCACATATAGATTATACTGCCATTACAGGATTTATTCAATGAATAAGGTGAAGATTATTGTGCTGCTCATTGTTTTTACCGCACTTGCAAGCGCCTGCGGGAAAACGCCGCACAACCCCAGCGCGGTCAAAATCGACCCATATTACATTACCGGTTCCCGTGAAAACAGGGAGCATTTACGGGAGTTGTTTACGCTGCTTGTCAGGGAGGATAATCTCCCCGAAAGTACCTTTGCGGTGGTACGGGAAATAGCCAACAGCTTTGCCAGAGCGAAGGAATACGGCAGATTGATCCACTTCCTCAGCGGGCGGACCATCAATTTTCCCCATGATCCCTACAATAGTTACTATTTATTGATGATTGCCTACGCCTATATGCAGCAGGATTCTCTGCCGGTGGCGGCGCAGTATTTTGATTTAATTGTAAAAAACTACCCCGATCTGACCGTCAACGATGAATCGATACATTTTGCCTGCCTTAATCAGTTGATTGATCTGACCAAATATCCGGTGCAGCGGGTCTGGTACTATCAGGAATTAATCTCGCGTTTTTCGGACAGGATAGACCTGGGGATAGCCTGGTTTATGCTTGCCCAGACCTATGAGCGAATCGGCGAATGGAACAGCGCGATACAGGCCTATACCCGTTATCTGCCCTATGCCGGGACGATGATTCCCGGTTTTCCCAACGCGGAAGAATACGCCCGGCAGCAGGTTGATTTTAATAACTCCCACAAAGATTGGACCTATGAAAGCCTGTCCGCCCTGCTGAGCGCCGTGGAATCCGCTCTGGATGCCGGCAGTCCCCGCCAGCTTGGACGTTGTCAGGCCAAGGTCAATTTTTTTGCCCATTCTTGGGGGCAAGGTGAACTTGACAATTCCGCCATAGCCGACTTTAGCCTTTCCGACTTTATGCAGGGTAACCGTATCCGTTATGAGAACCAGCTTGACGCTTCATCCAATTCTACCGAAGCTTACCTGAGGACATGGGGCTGGTCGCAGTATCTTTCTACCTGGTATCTCTACTTCAGAAAAATTTATTTTCCCTCCGATCCGGAGATTCATGGCCGCTGGGAATGGGCCGGTATATATTACGGAGAGAAGATTTAAAATGGGGAACCAACAACAGCGCCCCGTCAAGGGGCGTGGTAGAAACGGTAGACCGCCTTTAGGCGGGCGTGCGCGCTGCGGGGGAAAACGGAAATTAGTTATACGGTTTTATGTATTGTTGCTTGCGGGTGTGGCAGCCGGACTCTGGGCGCAAAGCGGCGGAGATGCCATATCGCAGCCAGTGTCACATAACCGTCCGCTGCGAAATATTCGCCCCAATCCCCAATCTTCCATCCCCGGTATTAGATCCCCCATCCCCAGTTCCCACTACTCACTTTTGACTCCCGAATCCCTTAATCAGCCGCTTACCGTGTTTTATATCGAAAAATATTCAAGCACCGGGGGTATTGCGTGGCTCAATTCGATTATCAAAAACGGAAGCATATATCTTCCTTATGTACAGGATGAAATAGTACAGCGCGGACTGCCGCCGGAACTGGCCTATTTGCCGTTTATTGAATCGGGGTATCTGAGTACGGCGCGCAGCAAATCCGGCGCGACGGGCCTGTGGCAATTTATGATGAACAGTATTGCGCCCTTCAGTATAAAGGTAAATGATCTGCTTGACGAGCGCCGTGATTTCCGGAAGTCAACCGTTGCCGCCCTGCAAAAACTCGCGGAGAATTACCGTACCCTGGGAGATTGGCATCTGGCGCTGGCGGCATACAATGCCGGATTGGGCGCGGTAAACCGGGCCGTCAAAAGAACAAACAGCCGGGACTACTGGTTTCTTTGTAATAAGAGAGAATTCAAACAGGAAACAATTCATTATGTGCCTAAATTTCTGGCGGTATCGTATATTCTTTCGCGGCCCCGCCAATTCGGCGTGGATTACTGGCCTGAAACGGTTGGATGGACAACCATTAAACCGGGGAAGCAGGTATCGCTGGATGTTATCGCGCGGGAAACGGGGATAGACTGGAACCTGCTTCACCGCCTGAACCCGGAATTGCTGTACGGCATTACCCCGCCGGATAAAAACTACGAGCTTAAAATCCCGCCGGCGCATGCGGAGACGGTTGCCGGCCTTCTGGAAAGGGAAGATATCATACTGCTGCGGTATTACCGCTACCAGATACAATACGGCGATACCCTCTCCGCTTTGTGCCGTCATTACAGCGTTTCCATTGACATGATAGAGCAGTACAACCCCGGTATTGCGCACCGTTACCTCAAAATCGGCGAAGTGGTCATTATTCCCGCCTTCAAAGAGATATCGCCGTATAATGGCGCGCCAAGCGCAACAGGAACAACAAGTACGCCGGCGCAAGGGCAAGGCGACGCTTTGCGCGGCGGGGATTTTAAGGGAATCCACCTGGTCAGCAAAGGCGATACTTTGTGGTCTTTGGCCATCCGTTACCATGTTGATCCCCAGGTTCTGGCCAGTGAGAACAATATGGAATTAAATCAAATTCTATCCATAGGAAAAGCCCTGAAAGTACCGATAATAGAAAAGGAGAGTTTTGAACCGTGAGGAATGAGAAATGAGGAATAAGGAATTAGCGAGGCAGCTGATATGTTGTTTGTTGTTTTGCGCTGGATCTGTGTTTGCTCAGGAAAAAATTACCGTAAACGGAGCGCTTGAATGGGACAAACAGGAAATAAACGCGGTTGTTTCCCTGAATATGGCGTCTTCCGGCCTTAAACTGCCCAACGGCAGGATGCAGGGCGAGGCGCTCATTGCCTCCGAATACATCAGGCTGATTCGTCCCGCTCTTTTAAATATACAGGTTGATTCATCATCAACTGTTGCGGACCTGGTCAGACGGGGGGAATGGAGTTTCCTTGATGTGGAAAATCTTGCCCTGCAGGTCCGCGCCGTACCACCCGCGCTTTCCCCCGATTTGAGCAGCCTTTTGGCATTTTACACTCTGAACATTAATGATATTAGCGCCGCCCTTATCCGTCATGAGCGTCCGGTTGAAGTTCCGGTGACGCTGACCCCGGTGTCCGCTCCGGCCTATACGGGGATTGTTATTATTGCCGCTGAAAATTTGCCGGTGTACGGCACGAAAAGCGCCGCCCTGCTGCGGCCCTGCCTGTTCCCCAAAATATGGGATACGGAAATGAAGTTGGTTTTTGAACGGAATATGCTGAATCCCCGCGCCGGCGCCATGGTTCGTTATTTTTCGATGCGGGAGATTTTTGCCGGTGGGCCATCGGGGCTTTCCCGTGAAATTACCGCCGTTGTCGGCAGCCGCCCCCTGCGGATTTTCGCTCACGGCGTATTTGGCATACAGCCCACCGACCCCATTATCGGCAGGGAAGACGTTTTACAGATAATATCCAACAAGGATAACCGCAGCCTGCTTCGCGAGGGCCGCGTCGCCATTATCATTGACGATACATTGCTGGTAAGCCCGCTGCCCAGCGAATAAAGAAACGGAATAATTCTTTAATATATTTTTTCCTATTTAAACAAGGCGCAGATTCCGCTTTCTCTATAATGCTTTATAAGATCGTGAATGTATGCTTCTTTGCAGTTAAAATGTATTGCAAGGCAGGGAATACATAAAAATTTTTCAGCCAGCTTGTTTACCAATTTGCGATAGATGGCGGACTCATCTCCGAGAATTTCTTTACCGCAACTCAAACAAACTTTCATGCTTTCTTTACCTTACATCTGAACACGCGGCATTCATGAGGTTCAATGTCAATTGAAGCGCGTTCCGTAAAGAAGCCGATAACCTCATGCTTCCAGCAATCGTAAAATTCAAGACCAAGCCCCGAAGCGTAAGGCAGTCCTATATCGTAGAATTGCAGAGACATTTCCGCTTTGACATCGCTGATGTTTACCATTGCTACAGCGTAGTCGCCGCCTGTTGTGGAAGCGTCGTCTCCGTCGGAGCCGTCTCCGTCGGAGACGGCCGAGAGAGGTTTAATAAGAGAAAAAACATTGTCCAAATTATTCCATTGACGAATACAATAGGGAGCGCGCCCTTCAATATCCTGATTTAACGCTATTACATCTTTATTTGTAAGAATTGCCGCGGTTTGCTCTGACATATTGCGTACGTCACAGCCTATCATTAAAGGGGAATTCATCATTGCCCACACGGAAAAATGTGTTCTATATTCGGTTTCGTTACAGCCTGTGCTTAAAACGTACGCATTCTCGCCGGTTCCGCTCATACCAACAACGAGCATATCCATATCGTTCCAGCAATCGATTCCGTTGAAGCAGGCATTATTGAGCTGGGACAGCATGATTCCTTCGATTGACTTCCAGTTGTCATGAATATCGCCTGCTGAGCGGTACAAGTGACAGCCTGCCTCCCTTATCCATTTTTGAACGCCGTCATTGCCCCAATTACACGCGGAAAGAACTATATTGCGTCCGCAGTTGCGCAAGGCTAACGCCATACGTTTATACAGATCTTCGCCCGCTGCGTTACGCGGCTTGTAGCAATAATCGTATTTAAGATAATCAACGCCCCATTCCGCGAAAGTAACCGCGTCAACAAACTCATGCTCGAAACTGCCGGGGAAACCGGCGCACGTATGCGTTCCCACGCAGGAATATATTCCGAATTTCAAGCCTTTTGAGTGGATGTATTCGGTAAGCGCTTTCATTCCATTAGGGAATTTGCTTTTGTCGGGAACAAGGCGGCCGTTTGTATCGCGCGTTTTTTCGCTCCAGCAATCGTCGATTACGATGTATTGATAACCCGCGTCTTTTAAGCCGCGCCGGATAAAAGCGTCAGCTATAGTTTTAACAAGCTCCTCATTAATATTATTCCCGAAAGTGTTCCATGAGTTCCACCCCATTGGCGGCGTTCTTGCAAGTATTGGCATTATAATTTATATCATGTATTTATTATTTTGTCAATATATTTACAGGATTCATCCTGTTATTTATCTTCTCTTACTCCGTGTCCTTTGTGTGAAATGTTTGGAAACTCGGCGCCGAATTTTTTAACGCTTCTCCCATGCGTCTAATATTGGCAAGCCAGTCAGGAGACAATGGATCAAGGCTGACAGTAACAGCGCCGACGGCGTCCGCAAGGGTTTGGGCGGCGCTGACGGGAAACTGGGCCTGCACAAAGATTGCCGCGGGCCGCTCTTCTTTTGCCAGCGCAATCAGGCGGCTCAATGCGCGGGGGCCGGGTGATTTACCGCCGGTTTCCACCGCCTGCTGGCGGATGCCAAACTCGTCCAGAAAATAACCGAAACTGGGGTGGTATACAAAAACATTTTTTCCCTTAAGCGGGGCAAGTTCGCGGCGCAGGGCGGCAAATTCAGCGTCGATGTCTTCTATCAGTTTGATATAATTTTCCGTGTAACGTTCTGCCCCTGCCGGATCAAGGGCGGACAGCGCGTCACGGATATGCGCGGCAAGTATCTTTGCCGGTTCGCGTCCAAGCCAGGTATGGCGGTCAATCCCGTCATCATAATCGTCTTCTTCCAGCGTTCTGAACGTTACTCCCGCCGTGCCGTCAATAACGGGCAGGGCGGGGAACAGTTTTTCGATTTTGGGGCGGAGGCTTATTTCAAATTCGATGCCGGACAGTATCCACGCGCCGGCCTGCGCAAGACCGCTAATCTGTTGGGGCGTTGGTTCATAGTTGTGGGGATTCTGTCCCGGCCCCGCCAAAACCAGCGTTCGCGCCCGTTCCCCGCCGATGCGGGAAACAAACCATTCCTGCGGCAGAATGCTTACGGCGATTAACGGCGTTCCGGTTAACTGTTCGTTATGCGTAATATTATTGCGCCGGGTACAGCCGGAAAAGACAAGCAAAAAACATAAAGTAAATATTGAAACAATTTTATTCAGCATTTACTTTGTTTCGCTTTTTGTCAAAAAGCGCCCGTGTGCAGACGCCGATAAACCTGAGCCAGAACGGTTCCATGCGCCGCCGCACCCGCGCCAGATTATTTATAATGGGTAAACGCTGCGGACAGTGGCTTTCACATATACCGCATTGTATGCAGAGGCGGGGACTGCCCGAACGCTGCGAAACCAGGCCGGTACTGGTGACAAATTGTTTCATCCCCTGTATATAGCCCATTGAGTACATGGCGTTATACGCGGAAAAACAGCCGGGGATATTAATGCCTCGGGGGCAGGGCATACAGTAATTGCAGCCGGTACAGCGGATTTTGCAGGCGCGGTTTATCACTTCCAGCGCGCGGCGGTATGCGTTATGTTCCGCTTCACCCAGCATCCCCGGGCGGGCGGTATCGGCAAGGCGCAGATTTTCTTCAAGCTGGGCCATGTTACTCATGCCGGAAAGCAGAAGAGTTGCTTCCTCCTGATTCCATATCCAGTTAAGCCCCCATGCCGCGGGGGACAGGTTCGGGTTTGCCTTTTTGAAAACTTCCACCGCCCCTTTGGGCAGGCCCGTGGCGAGTTTTCCTCCCAACAGCGGCTCCATGATGATTACCGGCATTCTCTGCGCGGCCTTGCGTAGTCCCGTTACTCCCGCCTGAAAATTCTCGTCGGAATAGTTGTACTGAATCTGGCACATTTCCCAGTCGTAATCATCAACCACTTTCAGGAATTCGGCGCAGCTGCCGTGATAGGAAAACCCGATCCGCCGTATCTGCCCGGTCTTCTTTTTTTCGGCAATCCAGGCTTCAATGCCCCAGCTTTTAAGTTTAACCCACTGGTCCAGATCGGTGATCATGTGCATCAGGTAGTAATCAATATAATCGGTTCTGAGCCGCTTGAGCGATTGTTCGAAATACTTGTCAAAATCAGCGGAATTTTTCAGTAAAATCAGGGGCATTTTGGTCGCTATGTATATTTTTTCCCGTACATGGTTTTTTTCAAAAACCGCCCCTATGGCTTCCTCGCTTCCCGGGTATATCAACGCCGTATCAAAATAATTCAGGCCCCCTTCGATAGACCGCATTATCAGTTCTTCGGTTTTATGCATATCAATACCCGCGATATTTCGGGGAAACCTCATGCAGCCGTAACCCAATATTGATAATTGACTGCCCGATTTTTTATCTGTTCTGTATTGCATGCAGCGGCGCCTCCGGTATCAGTATATCGGAAACGGCGTGGGTTTTATACCTGCCGAAAACATCGATGCGGGGGTAATTATACCGTTAAATTAAGGGGGAATTTGACGGCGGGCCTGGGAAAAAGGTGTATTGACTAAAATTTTACCATTTTGTATGATTTTACTGTAAGTACAGATTTGAAACCCACAATGGAGTGGTGTTAAGCGCGAGGTCTGTCCTCGCGCCGGACATCACTCCATTGTTGTTTATAGAGGGCCAGGAATTCCTGGTTCCGAAAAAATTATGAGGAGGCTCTTGGTTTATGAGACAGGTAGCTATTTACGGAAAAGGCGGTATTGGAAAGTCGACTACCACGCAGAATTTAACGGCGGGTTTGGGCGAAATGGGCAAAAAGATCATGATTGTTGGTTGTGATCCCAAGGCGGATTCTACCCGGTTGGTACTGGGCGGGCTGGCGCAAAAGACGGTTCTTGACACCCTCCGCGAGGAAGGCGATGACATTGAGCTTGAAGCGGTGTTAAAAGAAGGTTACGCCGGGATAAAAGGCGTGGAATCGGGCGGTCCGGAACCGGGCGTAGGCTGCGCGGGGCGCGGCATTATTACCTCAATCGGCCTGCTGGAAAAATTAGGCGCGTATACCGAAGATTTGGATTATGTATTTTATGACGTTCTTGGCGACGTTGTCTGCGGCGGGTTTGCGATGCCTATCCGCGAGGGCAAGGCGCAGGAAATCTACATTGTCTGCTCCGGCGAGATGATGGCGCTGTACGCGGCGAACAACATAACGAAAGGTATTTCCAAATACGCCAACA
>Ga0268262_10001006_pt1 | contig 36054 bp, 32 predicted proteins | sample TergutNc150P3_FD_190354 | JGI IMG/M metagenome (GOLD analysis project Ga0268262, IMG submission 190354) | Nasutitermes corniger P3 segment gut microbial community from laboratory colony in Florida, USA - Nc150 P3 (SPAdes) (version 2) | ecosystem: Host-associated > Arthropoda: Insects >...
TGCCCACGCCGGCGACGAACACGTCCACCGCGCCGTTCGTGGCCTCCCACGTCTCCGGGCCGGTCGTCTTCTCGTGGATGGCCGGGTTGGCCGGGTTCTCGAACTGCTGCGGGATGAAGTACTTGTCCGGATTCGCCGCTTTCAGCTCCTCCGCCTTGGCTATGGCCCCCTTCATGCCCTGCGCCCCCGGGGTAAGCTCCAAATGCGCCCCGAAAATGGCCAGAACGCGCCTGCGCTCTATGCTCATCGTCTCCGGCATGGTCAGGGTTATGGGGTAGCCCTTGGCCGCCGCCACGTAGGCGAGGGCGATGCCCGTGTTCCCCGAAGTAGGCTCCAAAATCGACACTCCGGGCTTCAGGACGCCGCGTTTCTCGGCATCCTCGACCAACGCCGCGCCTATGCGGCATTTGACGGAAAAGGTCGGATTCCGCGCCTCGATCTTCGCCAGCACCGTGGCCTTGGCGCCGCCTACAACCCTGTTCAACCGCACGAGCGGGGTATTGCCGATAGATTCGGCGTTGTTTGAAAAGACTCCCATAATACACACTCCTTTATTAATGTTATAGTGACTGTTAGGGCCTATATTCTAATATAATACAATACATACCTGTAAACTATACATATAAGATAGTTTATTGATACTCCCGCTGTCAAGGCGGATTTGATTTTTTTTTGTTTTTTTTATTTTTTGACTTTGGCGGGCGACCCATATTATTTTAAGAAACCAGCGATTTTCAGCCCGGGTGGTGGAATAGGTAGACACTGGGGACTTAAAATCCCCTGGCTTTCACGAGCCGTGCCGGTTCGATTCCGGCCTCGGGCAGGATTTTTGGCGTAAATATTAAAGAAGGGGATGGCAAAAATGAATAAGTTACCGTCCGTTCGTAAAATTTTGCAAGCATTGTACTATATACAAAGCAATGCTCCGCAGGATAACCCAGACCGCTTCAACAAAGTCTATTTGTTGAAGATGTTTTATTTTGCTGACCGATACCACTTACGCCATTTCGGGTATTTAGCTTCGCGTGACACGTACTTTGCCATGAAATTAGGCCCAGTTGCCTCGAATGCGTATAATATACTAAAAAAAGACCAATGCAATATAAATTCAGCTGAAGTATGTTGTTTGCATGGCATTGAAGAGGTAAGCGAGCATGATGTTAAGATTGAATTTCAAGGCAATGACGAATTGTCGAAAAGTTATAAGAAAGCTCTTGATTTTGCGCTGAAAGAATTTGGCCGCAACAGTTGGAGCCAACAAAGCGACATCTCACATTGTTACCCAGAATGGAAGAATAGATACGGTGCTAACCCAAACAACCTAAGAACTCCTATGGATTTACAAGATTTTTTTGACGACCCTGACGATAAGACATATTTTTCAAAGTTTGGTAAGAATTGTGATCCATTTGAAGATGACAAGGAGTTTTTGGCACTATTACGGGAAGATTTGAATGCTATTCCCGACTGAAATGATTCCTATAAAGAAATGGTACGCTTATAAAGCCAAATTGCCCCCAGGCTCAGATAACAAGCACCGTATAATTGTTGTCTATAAATATCTGACCATTATAAGATATTTTTATGTTACCTCGCAGATCGAAAAAGTCCGTAAAAAGACAAGAGATGACATAATGTCAATAGTAGAGTTGAATTCTTCAGATTGGGAAGTTTTAACTAAAGATTCCTGCATCCAATGCAATGACAACAACTTGCATGAAATTAGTGAAGATGAATTTAAACAATTCTACGAAAATGACGAAATGGAATATCTTGGAGAAATCCCAGAAAAAGTCAAAAATGCAATAACACACGCTATTTGTATGTCAAGTACATTCACAGAAACAGAGAAAACACTATATACAACCGAATAAATAAAGGGTCGTCGCCGTCCTCCCCCCGCCCCCAAGGACGCCCTGCGACACATACGCTGACCTACGAAAAGGCGAAAAAAAGCCTAGCCACCGCCTTCAACGCCGCGAAGGCGTAGCCGGCGTCAGGGCGGCTTACGCCGTTTAAGAAAAAACTTTTGACTTTAGGCCGCGGCAGGCATTATTTTAGTATGGAAAGACGGTTTTGGGGTCATTTTAACGGATTCGGTCACTTAATCGGGGGTTTTTATGAGGCTATTCGGTAGGCGGGCATGGGGGCGGGCGTTGTTTGCAGTCCCTGTTACGAGAGCAGTCACCGCAGTCACCGTGGCCTGCGACTTAAAATCCCCTGGCTTTCACGAACCGTGCCGGTTCGATTCCGGCCTCGGGCAGGATTTTTGGCGTAATATTAGACGGTAGGAGCAAAATAATTTGTGCCGAGCGGCGGAGCAAAAAACAAAAAAAAGAAAGGCGGTTATTGTGGGGGAGACTGGCGAGTTACAGGTTGGCAACAAGTTGGGGCGTATCTATGCGGTGCTGGAGGAGATACACCGCCTTGCGACAGGTACGGCGTTTTCCCCCGCGACGTATGATGGAGCGATTAGCAGCCCCGCCGTAAAATTCGCCGAGTTGATCAAAAAGGCGAACCACGACCATTTGCCTGAGCTAAAGCCCAACGACAAAGAGCGGCTCAATCGGTTGCTGACAGGGGCGATGAACGCTCTTGACGCTGATCCATTTCCGCAACATCTCGACGTGGATCAGCAGGAGCGGTTCGTGCTGTCAATGCAAGCGCAAAAGGCGGCGTTCGTGAGTGCTTAGACAAGCCGGCGTAAGCCGCTTCACTGCGATAGAAAACGGGAGCACTGGAGTTGCGCATATAAAGACTAATCGGGCAGGATTTTTGGCGTCAGTTTTTAACGCAACGGACGGAGAGCCCGTGGCCCATGGCGACGCCGAACTCATGCACTTGGTCGAGGTTGTTGTACATGCTGCGGAGATAGGCGCTATTCTGGAATTCATCGATCTCCGTAGCCGTCCACCATTGGCCCTTGCTGCCGGTATCGTAGAAATTGCCAAGGATATTCCGCTGGCCGCCGGGCAGGGCGGAGAATTTGAAATCATTAGCGCCATTACCGCTTTGACCAAAATAGTCGTCCCAACCGCTCGCCGATTTCAGTTTACCGCCCGCAATATCAGGACCTCCCGCCACAGACACCAATTTACGCCACTCCGACGTATCCGGCAAATGCCAGCCGGTATCGCACACACTCTTCGCCGCCGCCCAATTATACAACCTGCCGTATATACCGCAATAGCGACTACTGTCTTCATAGCACCAAGAACTGTCTGTCGCTTCATAATTCAAATTCTCAGCCATCCACGTCTGACGGCCTATAGTCACCGTCTTGTATATTTTCTCGTCTCTGCTGTCAGTAAACGTGCCTTCTTTCACGTCTTTAGGATTGACGACCGACCCCGCCCCGTCACCCGCGCCATCAATAATATCGCCGTATTTAGCTCTCTTCAACTCCTCAAACGCCCTCCCAATCCCGTTATCGGAGCACCCGCAACACAAAACAACCGCCGACGCGGCCATAGCAAATAAAAACGTTAGCCTTTGCCGTATAATCGCAAACATCGTAACCTCCTATATTTAAAACAGCCACCACATGCCAACTACATGCGTCACGTAGTTATACCCGCCGCAGTATCTGTAGAAATAGCGTCGCGAGCGATTCTTGCTAAACCCAACGCCGGCGCCGACCACAAATCCGGCGTTGAACAACACATCGCCGTCGCCGAAAAGCATATCTCCGTCTAAACCGGCCTCTACCGAAAAGAATTTCCATCGCAACAAAACCGTCGCCGGCACATTAAAACCGAAGATGCCGAAAGCATCACCGTAATCGGAATCACGAGAGTAATAGGCTTCGCCTATCCAAATGTTGCCTTCTATGTTTAACGATAGGACATTCTCCAACATAGGACGAGAATGAACACACCCCAACTGTATGGCCCAATGACCGCCGTCTTTTTGGAAAACACCCGGGGAAAAGCCGCTTCCAACCGAAAACCCCGTCATGGGTTCGCGTTCCAGCGCCGTCTCATAATCCCCGCCGCTCCCGGCAGTTTGCCACGCGCTTGTTTCTTTTGCTATATGCTGCGTATCTTGAAAATTCGCCGTCAGCGCCAAATTCCGGTCTATCGGCGCCGTCAAAACCGCTTTCTTAGAACTTGACGAGCCGGACCATCCGACAAACGCGTACCCGTTCGCCGGCGCAGCCGTTACGCTCACGATTGTCCCCTGCGCGTAATATACCTGATTCGGGGTGCACGACACATAACCGCCGTCGTCCGGATTGGCGGCAACGGTAATGGTATATGTTATCGGGCGGTTCCGCCCGTTCACAAACATCTTGTACATCTCGGCGCAAGCCCACGCCGCCTTGTCCACAAGTTCCGCGGTATTTCCGGAACGGATAAGGCCCGACGTGGCGACTAAATTTCCGTCTACGGTCTCGTACATTTCCACGGACAATGTGAGGCTCGTCCCCAATTTGCTTACAATCCCGCGCACGATGTAATCCGCGCCTATTATGCTTCCAAGAGATATGACGCAGTTTTCCTCGGCGCACTCCTCCAATTTGGCGCCGCCCTGCGCCATAACGGTTTCCGATGTCATAATGTTGTACCTGTCCCACGGCAGGTTTTTAACCGCCACGTTACGAAGCTCCGCCGTTATCTGCCTAACCTCCGCCTTGCTCAACTTGGACGCCGCGCCGGACTGCTCGTCCAATTCCGTCTCCACAACAGCCACATACTTGATTTGGGCGTGGGCGGACAACGCGGTCATTGCGGTAAAGAGTGCCGCGGTAAGCAGAAGAAACATTGGTCTTTTCACCTGAAGACAGACTCCTTCTTATGACATTTTCCTTACGGCCCCTATTATGATTTTTGTTCACGACACGTATTCGTATCCCAAATCTTTCAGCTTCGATTTTGTGAATTCCAGTATCTTGTGCGCGTGGTCAAGCGCTTGGTTCATATCAGAAACTGTTAATTTCGTACCTAACGGATAGCGCGATATTGATATGTACATATTCAATGCCGAACAAGCTATATCCAACTCACTAAAATCAGACGCATGCCGTTTACATTGTCTTAGCAATACTCTAAGATCATGTTCTTTGATCCGCGTACCGTCTTTGGCAATCGTATACGCTTTTAAAATTTTTTCAGCGGATTGTTGGCAATCATAACACGCTTTCCTTGGCGAATACGGATTATTCGTTTTCGCAATCACGACAGCACAATCGTAATCGTCTTGGGCATACCGAACCCACTCCCCTACATCCAAAATATCGTCATTCATATAATACGACTCCATGTTTGATAATGTCGTTTTGAAACGTGCCGGGATATTTTGCCCGTGCAGTAAACTCTTCTTGGTTGAACGGAATCAAATCTAACGCAGTCTCTTGTACATCCGTCAATTTCACAAGCAACTCTATTCCTATGTCTAACGGACGCCTATCTTTCACAGTCGTCAAAACGCACAAATCAATGTCGCTCCTCGGGGTCTCCTCGCCCTTGGCGTAGGAGCCGAAGAGGATGATCTTGGTCACGAGGCCGGTCGAGGCCAGGGTGCTCACGATTCTGTCTAGTTCGGCTTTGATGTTTTCGTTCATACCGGCGCTCCTTTTGGTATGAATTAAATATAATATATTGGCGGCGGGGGTGTCAAATTTCATGAAAAAATTGTTTACGCGGGCTTTTTAATCCTTATACCTGTTTTAAAAGATTGTCTGAATTAGGATTATAAGATTAAAAGAAAAGGATTATAGGATTAAACCACCACTACCAAAAATATGTTGACGTTGCCTTTTAATCCTATAATCTGTTTTAATAATCCTAAAATCCTAATTCAGACGTTTTTTGACTGTTTGCGTGAGTTGGGCGACAAGCTATTTGTTCTCAACGCAACGAACAGAGTCCCCGTAGTCCTTGTCGTAGTATTTCTCGTACACATTGCCGTAGTCGTTGCCCATGCTCCGGTGGTAGGCGTTGTCGTCCCCGCCCTCCGTGGCCGTCCACCAGTAGCCGCTGCCGCCGGCACTGCTGAAACCGCCACCGGAGTAACGGCTGCCGCCGGGCAAGGCCGAAAATCCAAAATCATCAGTGCCATTACCATCTTTACGCCAACCGGATGTCGATTTCAACTTTTTACCCGCCACATTATCACCACCTGCATAATCAACCAAAGCCTGCCATTCCTCTCTAGACGGCAACCTCATCCCGATAGACCGACAAGCCGCCTTCGCCGCTTCCCACGTATACAGCCTGCCGAATTTTTGCAATTATACTCCTTGTCGTCGTAACACCAACTATTCCCGCTTGACGGAGCGTAGTTCAGATTCTCAGCCATCCACGTCTGACCGCCTATCGTCACCGTCTTGCATGAACCGGCGGTTCCGTCCGTCCCGCAATTATTATTAATACTACCATAACTTTGTTCGCTAAAAGCCCCGCCAATTCCGGTATCAGAACACCCGCAGCATAAAACAACCGCAATCGCCGCAGCCATCGCAACAAAAAGCATCAATTTTTGTCGTATAAACACTTTGACCTCCTCTATTTGTTAAAACAGCCACCACATCCCAACAACGTGTGCCCCAAAATTATACCCGCCGCAATATCTATAAAAATACCGCCGCAAGTGTTTCTTGCTAAACCCAATACCCGCGCCGACCACAAATCCGGCGTTGAACAATGTCTTATCGTCGCCGAAAACCAAATCCGCGTCCGCACCGGCTTCAATGGAAAGAAAATACCATTGCAAAAAAGCTGTCACCGGCACATTAAAGCCGAAAATGCCGAATGAATAATAATCGACCGCATCACCCATCAAAATATTGCCTTCTACGTTTAACGATAACATATTTTCCAATATCGGGAGCGGGCGGGAATGAACAACGCCCAATTGGGCGGCAACATGACCATCACTGCTCGGAGAAAAATTGCATCCAACCCAAAACCCCGTCATCGGCTTGCGCTCCGCCGCCGTCTGCGGTTCCAACGCAACCTCACCCTCTTTGGGCTTATGTTTCGGTGGTATGACCGGTGTTACGGATTTTACTTGTGTTTCCGACGTTTCCAGTGTTTCCGGTGTTTCGATTGTAGTTACCGGCGTTGCCATGGGCGTTTCCGGCGGCGGCGTTACCGCCGTTTTCGGCGTCGGGCGTTGCGTGGCAACAAACGTCTTGTACATCTCCGCGCAAGCCGCCGCCGCTTTATCCATGAGTTCCGCGGTATTTCCGGAACGGACAACGCCCGACGTGGCGACCAAATTTCCGTCTTCCGTCTCATACATTTCTACCGACATCGTGAGGCTCGTTCCGAGTTTGCTTACTATCCCGCGCACGATGTAATCCGCGCCAATTCTGGACCCCAGGGCTATGACGCAGTTTTCCTCGGCGCACTCCTCCAATTTGGCGCTGCCTTGCGACATGACGGTTTCCGAGGTCATGATATTGTACTTGTCTCGCGGCAGGTTCTTAACCGCCACGCTGCGGAGTTCCGCCGTCATCAGCCTCACCTCCGCCTTGTTCAGCTTTGCCGCCGCGCCGGACTGGGCGTCTATCTCCGTTTCCACAACCGCCACGTACTTAATTTGAGCGGACGCGGAAGCGGCGGTCATTGCGGTAAAAAGCGCCGAGGCGAGTAGAAAAAATGTTAGTCTTTTCACTTAGAAGCTCCTTTTTTTGACATGGCTGTAGATGAGGCAAAAACGCGCGCCGTAAGCGTTTGTTTTCGGGGTATGCTCAAAGGGTATCTTGCGGTGTTTAAAGCTATTCCGTGAATGTGGTTGTGGGGGGGGTGGTAATAGATTGACAAATGAGAAATACTGTCTGTTGCTTGACAAGTGAGAAATACTTGACAAAGTTTGTGTGTAAAGTATTATTGACAGATGAAAAATAGTTGACAATGGCTACAACCATTTTGTTAACATCTACGGTCAACGCAAAAGGTTCCGCTAAAAACAATAGTTTCCTCATTTTTGGCTCTCCTCTGTTTGTTGGTTATTACCAGCGCTTATTATCATCCCCTCGGCCATGTCCATCAATGCTTCTTTACTCCAATCCCTATAGCGAAATGAATAATAAAGATTCTGTATGACTTCGGAACTGCTCCGTTCCACACTAACAATAAACGAATTGTTTTGCCCTGCTTCCTTGGCTAGTTGCGTCTTGCCATCTGCGTATAATCTTAACCCCCTAAGAAAGAACCCGAGCGCAACACGTGCGTTTAGTTCGTAGTTAGACATTGGGCACTCCCGCGACCCCTGATACTCTGTTTTCCACCTAAAGGGGTGTAGTTTTAAAATCCAAAAGGCGTATAATGCTGCCTCTTTTAGTTCGTTTGAATCGTCAGGCGGCATAATGTCGTGGTATATGTATAAGTACAACTTCCGCATACGGACACGTTCCACAATCTCAATAATAACGTCTTTTTCGTAGGTGAGATTAGTTTTTTCAATCTCGCCCTTCAATAAATCCGTCGCATAGCAAGCATCGAGGAACTCGCTAAAAAGAGTCTGCGCCGTTGCCCGGTCATCGGGATCGTCCCGCCGAAACTTGCGATATTTGTGGTCATCCTGTATGTATCGTTCCAAGCTCTCCATTTGATTATAGACTCCTCAAAACTTCAAGGACGTTTTTCCCGTCGCCGGTTGTCATCTTCTCAAAGCTCGCCCTATTGTCTACCATGGCGGCCAACATGGACTTGCTCTTATCCGACCTCACCGCCGAGTTGCTTATCCGCTCGGTTTTAGAGCAGTGTCTTGCCCATACTTCGTCCGTGAGCACGTAATCTTCTGACATTGTCTTTCCTCCTTAAACGTGAAGATTTATGATTTTGTGAACCGGTTAACCGCCCGCCCTACCCGGCCCAACCGTCAAAATAATGCCCTCAATTATAAAGATAATTCATGGCGGCGCGGGGTGTCAAGAAAAATTATTATTTTTTTTGAGCCTTTCCGGCCGCTCTTGGCGGCAGGGTCATCCCACTCATTTAATATACATAACCGCATCGCGTTCCACATTCCAACGATGTAATATGAATTGATTCTTTTATTTCCTACTTGATTTTCCAATCTCGTAACCGTATCTTGGAAAATATAGGGGGGGCGCGTCCAAATTACACCAATCAACCTATAGAAAGGGCTTTCCGTTATGACGAACCTCAAAGTGTCAATGAAGTTGCTGGTAGGCTTCGGCATCGCCGTCGCGTTTATTGTTATTGTCGGCATTACGGGCATTGTCAGCCTAAACGGCCTGAACAAGGATTATTCCGACTGTATCGACGAGGAGGGCATACCGCTGTCCGACGCGGGGGAGCTTTTGGAGGCGATACACTCCTTGCGCGCGGAGGTTAGGGCTTGCGTAATCTACACCGGCAACAAGGATAAAATACGGGAGACGAGAAACAATATGGACAATTGGGGCAAATTATTTGACGACGGCGCGTCTGATCTCGGTAAAGCCGTGAACTCGCCTGACCTCAAGGCGTTGTATGACGAGGCTATGAGCCAGTACACTAAAGTATTTAAGCCGAACGCCTACAAAATGGCGGACGACGCCGAAAAGGGCGTGCCGGCGGCGGAAATGCTGGTTTATATGACGAACTCCGTGAGGCCTTCGGCGGATATTATAGCCGACAATTTTAAGAAATGCATGGAAATCAAAATGAATACGCTGCGCGAGGCTCAGGCGAAAGGAGAGGCGCTCGCGAAAACAATCTTTATCGCCATGATTATTCTTATAATAGTGAGCGTCGCCATTTCCGTATTTATTGGCGTTTATATCTCCGCCATAATCAGCAAGCCTTTGGGGGCGACAGTCAATATGATAAACGAGATGAGCCGCGGGCATTTGGACACGCGGCTGCGCCTTGACCGCGGCGACGAAATCGGCGTTATGGCCAAGACGATGGATAGTTTCGCCGACGATATGCAGAATGTCGTTATCGGCACCATGAAAAAGATTTCGGTTGGCGACCTGAGCGCGAAAATAGAACAGGGCGACCCAAGGGACGAGATAACCGGCGCCCTCAAAAACACGGTGGACGCGTTGCGCGCGCTGATCATAGACGACGGCGGCAGGGTTCTTCTCGCGGCGGCCAATAAGGATTTGTCGCATAGGCTCACACGCGAATACATGGGCGATTTCGCCACAATGAAAGAGAATATAAACACCGTCATACACAACCTTGACGAGGCCCTGATCCAGGTGACCGAGGCCGTGTCGCAGGTGACAAGCGCGAGCCTGGAGATCTCCAACGGGGCGCAGAGTTTGGCCGAGGGCGCAAACGAGCAGGCAAGCTCGCTTGAAGAGGTGTCGTCGAGCCTTGAGGAGATGTCTTCCATGACGAAGCAGAACGCTGACAACTCCAATCAGGCGAAGATTTTGGCGATTGAGGCGCGCAACGCCGCAAACGAGGGGGACACCGCGATGAAGCGCATGGCGGAGGCTATCGGCCACATAAAGCACTCGTCCGACAACACCGCGAAAATCATTAAGACGATTGACGACATAGCGTTTCAGACAAATCTCTTGGCCTTAAACGCGGCGGTCGAGGCTGCGCGGGCGGGAGAGGCTGGCAAGGGATTCGCTGTCGTGGCCGAAGAGGTGCGCAATCTCGCGATGCGCAGCGCGGAGGCGGCGAAGAACACGGCGGAGATGATCGAGGAATCGGTGATGAACGCCAACGGCGGCGTGAAGATCACGGAGGATGTCGCCAAGTCTCTCGGACAGATAGTCGACCGCGCCGGGAAAGTGGGGGATCTGATCGCCGAGATAGCGGCGGCGTCAAACGAGCAGGCGGTCGGCATAGAGCAGGTGAACAAGGCGGTGGCGCAGATGAACCAGGTCACACAGAGCAACGCCGCCAACTCCGAGGAGTCGGCGAGCGCCGCGGAGGAACTAAACAGCCAGTCCGCGGAGCTTTCGAACATGGTGAGCGCCTTTAAACTGAGCGACGGCCGCGACAACGCGCCGCGCCACCCGACGGCACGGCGGTTCGCGCCCGCGTCAACGGCTACGGCCATAACCGACAAACGGACGGCGGCGAAAACCAAGCACGGAAAAGCGGTGAACGCGGAGGCTATCATTCCGCTTGACGATGATGAACTGAAAGAGTTTTGAAGTTAGGGGTACGCGGGGGCGGGGTCAGCCCGCCCTTGTTTTAGTTTAGGATCAATATTAATTCAGCTTGATCTTCCCCCCCTTGACCTTAACCTCTTTCTTCCCTCCCACAAACGTCTCCTCACTCGTGTTGACGAAAATGTTCTTTTTGGATCCTATAACCGTCTTCTCTTTGCCGCTGACGGTTATTTTTCCGCCGGCGTGGATGTTTATGTCTCCGGGCGAGTCTATGGTGATGCTCTTCTCTTTTCCGTTCAGTATGATCTTATTCTTCCCCTCCGCGTTGTGCAGCGTGATTGTGTCCTTGTCGTTGTCCATCTCTATCGTGCCGTCGTTGCCGCTTGTCGTTAGGACGATTTTGCCGCCGTCGGTCTCCAGGATAATGCTGTTTATCGTCTCTTGGATGTCGGTTTTTACCTTGATCAGCAAATCCTTCGCGTCTTTAAGCATCTTGTCGCGGCTCTCTTTTTTGAGCACCTTCCACTCACCTTTTTTGACGGCGTCCAGCACGTCGTCGGCCTTTTTTTTCAGGTTGCGCAAGGCGGTCCTTATTTTGGGAGCGTTGCCGATCACGACGTTGTTTTTCATGTCGCTCAGTTCTATCGAGTTGCCCCTCGGCGTCTTTATGCTGATCACACGCTCTATATCGTTCATCTCCATTTTCAACATGGTTGAAGTGGTGAGGTTTATTCCGCAATCCGCTTTATTCACGTCTTCTTTTAGGGAGATCTCCTGCCCGCACGCTTTCATGACGGCGGAGAACTCCTTATTGTCCAAAGAAAGTTCGCTTTTTTGGATATTCTCGTTAACAATGGCGCCGCTTTCGGGAAGGCCTATTTTTTCCAGCGATATTGTTTTTATGATATTCGCCGCCGTCCTTGCCGCGGTTAAAACAGGTTTTATTTTGCTTAGCACGCTAGATTTGCCCTCGATTGGCGGCGTTGACAGCGTTACCGTCTTGCCTTCCGGGTCGTCTTCCATGACAAGTTCGTTGCCGCCTACGGTATGCAGCGTTACCATCTCTTTTTCATTCACGTCGCTCATAACAAGTCCATGACCGGCGACGGTGCGCATAATGATTTTCGCCAGCCCTTTAAGGTCGTCCATAATGAGCTTATGGCCCTCGGTAGTGCTCATGGCGATCTTCGATTTCTCCTTTTCGTCGTCCATGACGAGTTCGTTGCCGCCCGACGTGCGTATGACGTTTTCCGTCCTGTTTCCGCTGTTTGCAACCGACCGCGCGTTGGCGTCGGGCAGTAGACCCAGGCCTATGGGTTTATCGGGGTTTCCGTCCACATAGCCAAGAATCATCTCGGAGTTCTTCTTTGACGTGAAGTGGACGCCGTAACCGTCGCCGCCGGATATTTGCGACAGCCGGATGTCTTTGGTCGCGCCGTACTCCGGCGTTTCGGAGAGGTCGAACGGGAGCTTTACGCGGTATCTGCCCATATCGTCGATGTTGGGCAGATCTTCTCCCAGCGCGTCAATGGGCGCGGTGATTAGTCCGGTCGCTACCGGCGGCTCGGCGCGCAGCGGCGGGGCGTATGTTTTCTTGGTTGAGTCTATGCAGCGGAAGCTGTTGTTATATGTATATTCCCGCTTGTCGCTCCCCTCCCCTTGCCCGCCTTTATGCTCCACGGAGACCAACAAAAACTCGCCGACGCCGTCAATGGAAATTATCCGTCCGGCTCTAAACGCCGCGCACCTGCCGCTTCCGACCGTTTGCGAATTCTCCGTTTGCAGCCGCGTCAGGTAGAGCGACGCCAAGCGCTTGCCCTCCTCGTCATTCTTGAACGTGCCGCCGTACTCGTACACGCACCCCCACGCGCCGTCCGACCCGCCCGCGCTCTCGGAGGCGCCCTCCGGAGGCGTTTCCGGGGTTCGGTAGTTTTGGTTGCGTAGCCTCACGCTTTTGGGGATAACGGCGGACACAGCGGTCAGCGAGTAGACCGATTCGCCGAATTCGCCGCCGTAGAGATATTCTTGCCGCGACGCTCTCGGTCCGGCCGAGGTGTCGGTTTCGCCGCCGTCGTCGCGCAGACGCTTAGAGGTCTCGGCAAAACCGATGTTCTCAACAAAATGGATATTGCCTGACACTTTGGGAAAATCGGCGAAGTTATCGGTGACGACCACGCCGCCGTCGTCGGCGAAGTAGTACCATATTCCGTTTTGCTCCATGAGCCGCGAGATAAAGTTTAGGTCGCTCTCGCGGTACTGCACGCAAAAGTCTATCTTAATGTTCGCGGAGTCGCCGCATTTGTATTTAAAAGCGCAACGCGCCTCCAATCCGGCGTTTTTAATAACTTGTTTGACTATCTCTACTACCGTCAGTTTTTGGAATACCTTGTTATTGATATTCAGCGACAGGAGCTTCATCCACGGCACCAAGCGTATCGCGTAGACCGGTTTAGAGCGGATCATTTTCTTGAACTCCGACACTACGCCGTCGTATACGGTGATCTCGCCGTTCCTGTCGCGGATCAACTCAAGGCGGCATGGTTTGCCGAGAACGCGTTCGGTTGTAAGCTCCGGAGTTTGAGCGCCCGACGGCGATTCGGACGGTTGAAACTCTATCTCAAACGAGTACGGCGCGCTGACCGCGTCGTCGCCGCCGAACTTGGTTACGGTAAACGCGGACGACGGGCAGTCGGCGACGGAAACGAGGAATTTCGCGGAATTAGCCTTAGGCGCGGCGGATGACATTTATTACCTCCGTTTTATTTTTTAATGGTTAATAATTACAACGGCACAACGAGAGATACGACGAGAGTAATTCAGGCACAACGAGAGAGACATCGATACAACGAGAAAATTCCCTATTTAAAACCCTACAAGCAACGACACGACGACCGCCGGAGCCGAAATATCCGTATAGAACTGCATCGCCGCGTCTAATTTGAGATCCACATTATCCACGGCCGCCGCGACCCCTACCCCAAGCGACAGCGTGTTCACAGAGCTCTTTTGGTAGGTTTCGTCGCGTTCGCCGCGAAAGACATCCAACATCTTATCCACGTCCATCGTACTAAACGCGTAACCGCCCCTCACCCAAAAAATCTTGGAGACGACCGTGTACTCGAACGCCGGCTCGAAGTTCGCGTAGTCCCCGTTGAACTTGTTAGCGTCAAGCGCTATGCGCAGGTTGGGGATGTGTTTGGGAACGAAGGCGACGCCGGCCTCGATGCCGTAGGGCATCTCGTACTCGTTCCACTCGCCCCAATAGCCTGAGCGCATAAATCCGAGGTTCCGCAGGGCCACGCCGTAGGCGACGCGGTCGTTTCTCTGACGGTACTGCGCGCCGACGTCAAGCGCGAACCCGTCCGCCGAGTAGCTCTCTTCGCCGGCGCCTATGTAGTGGTAAGCGCCTTTGAGCGCCGCGCCGACGGCGATATTGGCGCCGACGGTTTTCGCCCACCCTACGCCGAGCGCGGTGTAGCTGCTCCTCGCGCGATCGCCGGTAAGGAAGCCGTCCTCGTCTATAACATTGAAGTCGCCCGATGTCATCGCTATCAAATACGGCGAAAAGGCGCCGTACTTAGTAGGCATTGCAATTCCTATGGGATAGCCCCACACATCCATCATCACCTGCCGATACCCGCCCATTACCTGCGTAGTGTTGACATAACCCACGGCGGCGGGGTTGGAGAGCACGCCGTAAAGCCCATTATTAACGGCGCAAGCCGCGCCGCCCATAGCCATGGAGCGGGCGTCGTAACCCATCACGAGAAACGGAAAGGCGACGGTGCCGGCGTCGGCGTTTTGCGACGACGCCGGCGGCGCAAAGAGGGCGATTATTATAAGCGAAATGGATAACACGGACACTGCGGGCGGCACCGTTTGCCGACCGCCGAACGTTCCGATAGTTCGCGAATTTAATTTCATAGTATCACTCATTAATTAAATACCGATATCCATATACGTCAATTATAACGTAATGTTAAATATATATCTATAACTATACTGTCGTCATCAATACAGCTTCTTTTGTTTACCGCCCGATAATAGACTCATACTTTACATTAATATAGTTCTTGCTGCCCTGTTTAAACGTAATTTCCCGCGCCGCGCCGTTTTTAAAGTTTGCGTATAGTATAGAAAATTTGCTCCCGCCGATGTTGTACCTAAAAGTCACCGACTCCAATATCAGCGGTTTCCCGCTTTTGCCCTTGAACTGGGCGCGCACCGAGAGCGTGTCGGAATTCCACACCGCGGTCGCCTTGCCGGGCGTTTTTTTTCGCTGTTTAAGGGAGTCCGGAGTAGCCGGCAGTTCCCTAAACGCGTCAGGCATAGCGCCCGTCATGGCGTTTATGAACCGCCCGTATGTGAAATTCTCGGCGCAGGGAAAAGAGATGCCCGTCATCTTGTCGTCGTATGCAAACTCTTTCACCTCTTTATCAACCTTCACGCTTCCCTTAAAATCCTCCGCCTCTATGGAGGCCGCCAAGGTGCCGAAAGGCGTGTAAATCCGCGCCTTAACAAAGCCGTCGCTTCTGCGGTGCGCCTCGATCTTGCCAGACGCTTTAGCCCCGCCGCCGGACATATTGATATCGCCGTATCCTTTGAACTCGGTCAGCTCCGGTTTACGCAGTATGGCGTCTATCGCCGCCTCGTCGACGACGAGAGCCGGCGGCCCCTTGTCGCCGGCGCCGCCTTTTTTGGCCGTACCGGCGCAACCCGCCGCCGTCATAGCAAACGCCGCGGCTAACAACACGGGCAGATATCTTCGGATATCTCTAAATATCATATTCGCCTATCGCCCCTTTTTATCGCGCGTCAGATTTTTTATCTCAACCAACCGCTCCTTTATCCTCTTGGCATCCTCCGTCTTCAACTCAAGACTGCGCTTGTACGCCTCCTCCGCGGCCTTGTAATCATTCAGCTTGAAGTAGATGTCCCCTATGTGCTCGTAGGGTACGGGATCACCGCGCACGTTCTCTTGATCCAAAGCCTTTTTCATGTAGCGCAACGCCTTTTGGTAGTCGCCCATCTTATAAAAGACCCAAGCGTAGGAGTCTAAGTACGCTCCGTTGTTAGGATCTTTTTCAAGCGCAACCTCTATCAATGTTTTGGCGCTGTCTAACTTTATCCCCGCCTCGGCCCACATATAGCCGAGGTAATTCGCCGCCTGCGCGTCGCCAGGGTGTATGCGCAACACGTGCCTAAACGCCGTCGCCGCCTCGTCTACGCGCTTCCGCTTCTCAAGAATGCTGCCTATCTCGAACCATGAGAAATAGTCGCCCGGGTCGATCTCCGTCGCTTTTTTAAGCGCGGATACGGCTTCGTCGTACTTCTCGCGCATATTCAAAACATACCCTCGGAACCTCCATCCCGGCGCGGAATTCGGGAAAGCGGCTATGTACTCCTCAACGGCGCGGTTCGCCTTCTCTTTGTCCTTCGCCATTATGTACATATAGCATAGCTCTTTCCACGCCTCCTCGTATTGCGGATTTAAGGCGAGCGCCGCCCTGAACTCCGAGGCCGCTTTGTCCAACCTTTTGGTTTGCGCGTATATGAGCCCTCGGTAGAGATGCAATTCCGTCTTACCCGCCGCTATATCTTTAACGTCGCCGTCGTCCTCTAGAATCAGCGTGTCGAAAATCTTCTCCGCCGCCGCGTACTCCTTGGCGTGAAAGAGCAACAAAGCCAAACCGCGCCTATAGATAGGGGCGACCGGCCCCATAGCGACGAGCCGTTCGTATAGGGCGATAGCCTCCGCGTACTGCTCCCTCACGAGACGGATATGCGCCAGCGTGCGCAACGCGTCCTCGTTGAGCGAATCCAACTTCAGAGCCTCGCTGAAGAGGGTTACGGCGGCGGCGGTGTCGCGCCCCAAATACTTGACCGTCCCCAAGAGCGACGCGATCTCCGCGTCGTTCGGGTATATGCTCCGCAGTATGACCGCCAAGCTCTCCGCGTCGGTCAAACGCCTCTCGCCCACGCAGAACTGCACCATCTTTATACCGAGCCCGACAGAGCGCGGACTGCCGGCGAAAAAATCACGGAAACTCTTGAGCGCCTTATCCTTGCGCCCCATAGACTCGTAGAGGAAGGCAAGAGAGTACACCTCCTCCTCGCTGCGCTCGCTCCCGAGCGCCTCTATCGCCTCAACAGCCTTCTCTAAGTTGCCGAGGCGCTGGTAGAGCATGCTCAGCGTCCGCAAATCCTCCGGCGTCAAAGCCGAGAGCTCTATGCCGGAAAAGAGCGATAGCGCGTCGTTGTAGTCGTTGCGCTGCATATACTCGTCGGCCAATATTTTGCGCAAAAAACTCGAGCGGGGCCAAAAACCGTAGGCTGTCTCGTAAAGCTCAAAGGCCGCCTCTTGAAGGCCGCGCCGCTCGTAGTCTCTGGCGATTATAAAGTGATCCTGCGCGAGCCGGTAGCGGTCGGCGGAGTCGGGGGGCGCGTCGGAGATAAGCCCCAAGGCGCGCAGTATCTCTTCGTTGTCGCCGCGCGAGTCGGCGGCGCGTTTGTTATTGGCCGCGCAACCCGCGGAGAACAACATCAGCAACGCAAGCACGGCCGTCAGAGCAACGGCAGCGGCGGTATATCTTTTTATAGTATTGATCATAACGTGAACACCCGCTACTTAATGGCTGAAATAACCAAATCGACCGAACTCTCCAGCGGCACGTTCGCCCCCGGAGACGCCGATTGCGACATTACTGTTCCCGGTAGCAGCGTTGCGTTGTTTTGATAGGTTACAGCGCCTACTTTCAGGCCGGCGTCGACTACTTTTTTCTTCGCTTCCGAGAGGATATCGCCTATGACGTTCGGCATAACGGCGTGGGTCGGCCTCGGTCCGCGCGATATTATCAAGTCCACCTCCATAGCCCGCGACGTGATGGTGCCCGCCGGCGGGAAGGTCTCTATCACAGCGTCTACCGGCACGCTCCCGCTGAAATCCTTGCGGACGTTGGCGCTCACGCTGAACCCGCCTTTGCGCAGGTCGAGACGCGCCTGGCGCTCGTTTATCCCGCGCAACGCCGGCACCTGCGCCGCCTCCGGCCCGCGGCTCACCGTCAAGGCGATCTTGCGCCCCTTCTTAACCGACTCGCCCGGATCGGGGAACTGGCTCAGCACGTTGCCCTCGGGAACGCTGTCGTCAAACTCCCTGGCGCGCACCTCGGTCAAGAGCCCCACGCCGTAAAACTTGTTGCGCGCCGCCTCATACTCCATACCCCGCACGTCGGGCGTGGGCAGCACGTCGCGGTGAACGCCGACGATCTTGGGCATGACCTTGCGATCCACCACAAAAAAGCCCACTAGCGAGCCTACGGCGAACAAAAAGAAGCAAAGCGGCAGAAATACGCGCCAAAAGGTCCTGACAGGCATACTTATCGTGTAACACTTTGCCGATTTATTCGTTGGTTTCATAGCATCCGCCATTTTGGTTTTATCCGATTGACTTGTAACGGGACAACGCATAGAACATATAATATAGTATGGGGGCAGGTGGAAATCAAAATAAATAATGTATTTTCGGAGACCGCCGGCGACGCCTCACCGTTTCCTAATCCCGTTCCCGCCGGGCAAATCATCGGTTGTAAGGGTATGATCTTCGGGCGGCGGCTCTTTCTTTGTCAGGAAGTACGTCAGGATACCTATGCCGATACCGCCGAGAACCCCGGCGGAACCCCAAAAGAGCAACGGGAACTTGTCTTTGTAAAGGTACTTCGGTATCAGCTCGGCATTCGTCGTCCATTTATAGCTAAAAGATATGATATTCTGCTCGTTTGTGACCGCAATCACCGGCAGGTAGTCCAACTCGAAAGAGATGCGGATGACGTCGTGCCACTCGGAGTTGAGCCCCTTTACGGACTTGTTGGCGTCGGTTTGATCCTCCTCAATGACTATCTCCCGAATAGGCGCCTGCTCCAGCGCCGCTATGGGCGACGACCCGGTGCGGGCGTCCACGAACTCAAAGGTCAGCTTGTTCTCCTTGCGGTCTATATTATAGAAATAGCTGGAGAACTTGTCGCGGAAGATGAAGTAGCAGGTCACGGTAATCTCGTCTTGGACGGAACCGTTCTCCACGGAGACCTGCAACCCCTCTATGACGGCGTTGGGGAAGTCGCTCACCTCTTTTTGCTTGTTTCTAACGACCTTTATGAACCCCTCCGCCGAAGCGTCGACCTCGGCGCCCTGCTTGTATTTTTTCTCCAAATCATCAAGGGACTCTTCCGCGGCGGAGGTCTGGGGGTCGGACTGGCCGTAATAGGGTTGTTGACCGTAGTTGGGCTGGCCGTAGTCGGATTGGCCGCCGTAAGAGGGCGTAGGCGCCGAGGAGTCAAATCCGTCCCATAGATCGTCTTGGGCGAAAACGACCGACCCCGACCCCAAAGCCAAATTAAGGATGAGGCCGGCCGCGACACATTTCGTAAATATCTTTTTAGAACCCATACAAAGCACCCCTCAAACCGCGCTCAACACCTAAATACGCGAACACACCCACACGCGCACTATATAATATATATTACAATCAATGAAAGCGCAATGCAATAAAAAAATTTTTTTGGGCCGTCAAAGTTTGATTTTTTATTTTGCCTTACCGCACGAATATATGTATATTAATATTAAGGGGCGCTATAGCCGCCATAAAAACCGCAAAATAATACGGCTAAAAGCCCAAAAGGAACAACAGCCAGTGAACGCATTGGAAAAAATAAACTCCCCCGCCGACCTGCGCGCCCTCCCCATCGACAAGCTTCCGGTCGTCGCGCGGCAGATGCGCGACTTCCTGATCGAGAACATCAGCCGCACCGGCGGGCACCTGGCCTCCAGCCTCGGCACGGTGGAACTGACCCTCGCGCTCCACTACAGCTACGACACGCCGGCCGACAAGATCGTCTGGGACGTGGGGCACCAGGCCTATCCGCACAAGATCATCACCGGGCGGCGGGAGCGCTTCCCCACTATACGGCAATACGGGGGGTTAAGCGGCTTCCCGAGAACCTCGGAGAGCCCCTACGACTGCTTCTCCGTCGGCCACGCCTCCACCTCCATAAGCGCCGCCCTCGGCATGGCCATAGGGCGCGACCTTTTGGGCGAAAAACACTCCGTAATCGCCGTAATCGGGGACGGGTCTATGAGCGGCGGGCTCGCCTTCGAGGGGCTGAACAACCTCGGATCCTCCTCCACCGACATGACGGTGGTGCTCAACGACAACGAGATGTCGATCTCCAAGAACGTGGGCGCGATGTCGCGCTACTTCAACCGCATGATCACCGACAAACACTACAATAAACTAAAAGACTACGTTTGGGAGTTCCTCGGCGACCGCAGCACCATAGGGAAAGGGCTTAGAACCCTCATAAAAACGGTGGACGACGGCCTGAAACACGTCGTTATCCCCGGCAAGCTCTTTGAGGACATGGGCCTGCGTTACTTCGGCCCGATAGACGGGCACAACATGGCCGACATGATCGAGGTATTCAAATCCATACGTGAAAACTCCAAGGGGCCGGTGCTCGTGCACGTCGTCACCAAAAAAGGCAAGGGGTACCAACACGCCGAGGACAACTCCACGAAGTTCCACGGCGTGAGCAAGTTCACCCCGGAGACCGGCGCTGTGATAAAACCCGCCACGCCCGCCGCCCCCTCCTACAGCAGCGTCTTCGGCGCCGCGATGACGGAGCTCGGGCGGACAAACGAAAAGATAGTCGCCATAACCGCCGCGATGCCGGACGGCACCGGCCTCAACGACTTTCGTGACGCCTACCCGGAGAGGTTCTTCGACGTGGGGATAGCGGAGGGGCACGCCGTGACCTTCGCCGCCGGGCTGGCGCTCAAAGGTCTGCGCCCGGTCGTGGCCATCTACTCAAGCTTCTTACAGCGGGCCTACGACCAGATCATGCAGGACGTGGCGTTAGACAACCTGAACGTGGTCTTCTGCATAGACAGGGCGGGCCTTGTCGGCGACGACGGCCCCACGCACCACGGCAACTTCGACGTGTCGTTCCTCAGCACCGTGCCCGGCGCGGTCATCATGGCGCCTACTGACGAAAAAACGCTGCGGGACATGCTCTTCACCGCCGTCAACTACAACGACGGGCCGGTCTTCATCCGCTACCCGCGCGGGAACGCGCCGGTCAGCCACGGAAAAAGAGATTTTGAACCGGTGGAAATAGCGTCCCCCAAACTCATCAAACGCGGAACGCAAGCCGCTCTTCTGCCGCTCGGCGACATGTACGAAGACGCCGCGCGCGTGCACGAACTGCTGTCGACCAGGGGGATAAGCGCCGCGCTGATAGACGCGCGCTTCGCCAAACCGCTGAACGCCGACTTCTACAAAAAACTATTTGATAAATACCCGCTCGTGGCGACCTTTGAAAACAACACCCTGACCGGCGGTTTCGGGTCGTCCGTACAAAATCTGGCCGCGCAAATCGGCGGCGTGAAATCGCGGATCATCAACTTCGGTCTGCCGGACAAATTCATACCGCACGGGGATGTAGTTACTCTTAAAGGTGAGATTGGGCTTGGGATAGAAGATATGGCCAATAAGATAGCGGCGGCGCTCTTGAAAGATTAAAATCAAAATCAAAATCCTTTTAAATCTTTTTAAGACGAAGCCTTCGGCTTCATAGATAAATGCGGGGCTATGCCCCGCATTTTCAGTCAAAATCAAAGTCCCAAAAAAGGCTTTTTTCTTTTGATTTTGACTGAAAATCGGGGGGTTTAGCCCCCCGATTTATCTATGAAAGGCGCGTAGCGCCTTTCGTCTAAATATGATTTTTAAGATTTTGATTTTAAAGCTTTTGATTTTAAAAGATTTTAAAGAATAATCCCTACAATCTTCTCCAATATCAACTTCGCCGCCTCCGTTTTGCTCATTGTCGAAAGAGCCTCACGGCCGCCGGCGGCGAAAAGCAATGTTATGGACGTGTCGTCGCCCCCGAGTGCGCTGTCCGCCCTGTTGAAGACCATAATATCGCACCCCTTCTTCCGCATCTTCAACTCTGCCCGATCAATATCGTCGCCGCTTTCAAGCGAAAAACCAACTAAAACCTGCTTCGACGTTTTGGCGGAGCCGAGAGCGGCGAGGATGTCCGTGTTTTGGATCAGCTCCAGCGTGATGCTCTCTTTTTCGGAGCGGTGTATCTTGGTACTTGATGAAACGACCGGCCTGTAATCGCTCACCGCGGCGGCCATGACGCATATATCCGCCGACGCGAAGCGCGCAACCATTGCCGCCGACATCTCCGCGGCGGTCGTAACGCGGACTACCTCCGCGCCGGCGGGCAACGGCTCGGCGGCGGGCCCGCTGACCACCGTGACCCGCGCGCCCATAGAGAGCGCCGCCTTGGCGAGCGCCGCGCCCATCTTGCCGGAAGACTTGTTGGTGATGACGCGGACGGGGTCTATCGGCTCCTCGGTGGGGCCGGAGGATATCAGCACGTTTTTCCCTTTAAGCGTTAATACATCTGTATTAACGGCATTATTATCATTAATAACATTACCGGCACGAAGAGCGTCAACCACCCCGACGACCCGTTTGATGATCTCCTCCGTCCCGGCCATCCGACCCGCCCCGCGCACGCCGCAGGCCAACTCGCCCTCCCCCACCTGCAGCACCGTCACGCCCCTCGACGCCAACGTATCGATATTGGCCTGCGTCGCCTTGTTCGCCCACATGACGCAGTTCATCGCCGGGGCCACTATGATCTTTTTTTCGGGAATAGAGAGCGTAAGCGTCGTCAAAAGATTGTCGGCGATTCCGGCGGCCATCTTGGCGATGGTGTTCGCCGTCGCGGGGCAGATTAAAAACGCGTCCGCCCACTCGGACAAACGGATGTGATCCATGTCGTAGTGCGCCGGCGCGGACTTGTCGTCCGTGTAGACGGGATTGCCGGAGACGACGCGCAACGCCTCCGCGCCCACGAGCGGCTTGGCGGCGGGGGTCAGCACGGTCTTGACCTCGCACCCGTTTTTACGCAATAAACGGACTATGGCGGGGAGCTTGTAGGCCGCTATCCCGCCCGTTATACCTACGATTACCTTGCGCGCGCCGTCCATATATATTAAACGGCCTGCTCCTCAACGTCCTCGACAACCCTGCCCTCAAAGAGCTTCCGCATCGCTAAAGTCGTCGGCTTTTCCCTGGAATCCAAGATCCCGTTACGCAACTGGTTGTTGACAAAGCGCGCCTCCTGAGAGGCCATGAGAACGGCCTTGTAGCGGCTTACGCCCTTCTTTTCGAGCGACTCTAACTCTAATTCGTAGAGATCGGGCATTTGATTAATCCTCCTGTAATTTATATATGTTTTATGTTTTTAAAAGTCAAAATCTAAAGATTAAAGTCAAATTTTTTTTTAGACGAAAGGCGCTACGCGCCTTTCATAGATAAATCGGGGGGCTAAACCCCCCGATTTTCAATCAAAGTCAACATCAAAATCTTTTGACTTTGATTTTGACTGAATATGCGGGGCATAGCCCCGCATATATCTATGAAGCCGAAGGCTTCGTCTTAAAATGATTTAAAAGAATTTGACTTTATATTTATACACACTACTCAATATTCTGTATCTGCTCCCTAATCTTCTCAATATTCTCCTTTAAACTGACCGACCAGTGCGCTATTTCCGTATCGTTGGCTTTTGAACCTATCGTGTTGGCCTCTCTGTTCATCTCTTGCAATAGGAAGCCCATGCGTTTGCCTACCGGTTCGTCGGCTTCGAAGTCGGCGCTGAATTTTTCTATGTGGGCTTTCAGGCGGACTATCTCCTCGGTGATATCAAGGCGCTCGGCCATCATGGCGACCTCGGCGGCTATGCGCTGGGGGTCGGGGAGGTTGCCGGAGAGCATCTTTTCTACGCGCTCGGACAGTGCGGCGGCGTACTCTTTGACGCGCTGGGGGGCGCGCTTCTCTATTTGGTGCAGGGTCTTGGAGATCTCTTTTAACGTCTTCTTCAACTCTTTGACCAACTGCGCGCCCTCCGTCTCACGCGACTCTTGGAAGGCTTTCAGGGCGGCTGTAAGCGCGGGGCGCAGGTGCTTCCACAGCGCTTCGTCGTCGTGAACCTCGGACTCGCTCTTTATGAAATCGCCGAAACGCAGCAGGTCGGATACGGCTATGTCGCCGGATAGTTTATACTCTTCCTTTATCTCGTTGAAAATACGCATATATGCGTCCACGCCGGCCTTGTCCCAGGAGATCGCCGCGGGGGCGGCGTCGCCCCGGTCGCAGTTGATGAAGACGCTTATGCTGCCGCGCACGGCGGCGCCGGTTATCTCCTTCTTTATCTTAGGCTCCAAATTCAGCATAAACTTGGGCTGCCGTATCTGGAGCTCTTGGAAGCGGTTGTTGACGGCGCGGATCTCCACGCGGTAGGTGCCGGAGGGCGCGGCGGCCTCGGCTAAGCCGAAACCGGTCATTGAGCGTATGGGCATGGCGTCGCAGCCTCTTTCTTTTGGCTTTTGGGACGGGGGATATTGCTTGGAACCTAAACAAAATGGAGTAGAGGGGGTTCGAACCCCTGACCCTCAGACTGCCAGCCTGATGCTCTCCCAACTGAGCTACTACCCCAAAGAACCGTTAAAACGCGACGACAATCAATAAAATAATAAATCGCGCGGGATATGTCAATAGTTTTGTAATTTTTTTTTGCGAACGGCGGTTTTTCACTCCACCGTAACGCTCTTAGCCAGATTCCTCGGCATGTCCACGTCGTTACCGCGCAATACGGCTATGTGGTACGCCAATAACTGCAACGGGACGCTCGCCAGCACCGGCATCAGCGCCGGATAGGTCGCCGGGATCCTTATTATATGGCTCGCGAACTCGTCCAAGGGGGCGGAGTCGCTCGTGGCGACTACTATCAGGCGGCCGCCGCGCGCCTTTATCTCCATGGCGTTGGAGACCACCTTGTCGAAGAGGGCGTCTTTGGGGGCCACGATCACCACCGGCATATTCGCGTCTATGAGCGCTATCGGGCCGTGCTTCATCTCCGCGGCCGGATAACCCTCCGCGTGTATGTAACTGATCTCCTTCAATTTCAACGCGCCCTCCATGGCCACGGGATAGTGGTAGTGCCTGCCTAAGTACAAGAAATTCGTGCACGTGTAGTAATCCTCGGCTATCGACAAAATCTCATCGCTTAACTTAAGCGTCTCCTCGACTAACCCCGGCAACGCGCCGATCGCCCTCGTTATCTCTATGCCCTGCTCGAACGACAGGCGCCTCTGCCGACCGAGCAGCAGCGCCACGAGCGCCAAGACCACGACCTGGGCGTTGAAGGCCTTGGTGCTCGCCACGCCTATCTCGGCGCCGGCGTGGAGGTAGACGCCGCCGTCCGCCGCCCGCGCTATCGTGGAACCCACCACGTTGCAGATCGAGAGCACCGTCGCCCCCCTGCGCTTCGCCTCCTTGAGCGCGGCCAGCGTGTCCGCCGTCTCCCCGGACTGCGACACGGTGAAGATCAGCGTGTTCGCGCCTATTATAGGATTGCGGTAGCGGAACTCGGAGGCGTACTCGACCTCCACGGGGATGCCCGCCCACTCCTCTATTAGGTACTCCCCCACCATCGCGGCGTAGTAACTCGTGCCGCAGGCGGTGATTATCACGCGGTCTATGGAACGCAGCTCCCGAAGCGAGTTGTCCAATCCGGAGAGTTTAGCGTTGCCCTCGTCGAGCAGCAGACGCCCGCGCGTGCAGTTGCGCAGCGCCTCGGGCTGCTCGAATATCTCCTTGAGCATGAAGTGCGGGAAGCTGCCCTTTTTGGCTATCTCCAAGTCCGCCTCTATCTCCCGCGTTTCGCGGCTGACCTGCTGGCGCGAGACGTTGCGGACGGAGAACCCGCCGCGGGTGATCTCCACCACGTCGTCGTCCTCCAAGTAGACGATCTTCTGCGTGCGCTCCACGACGGCCGAGACGTCGCTGGCCAGCAAACTCTCGCCCTCGCCCACGCCGAGGATGAGCGGGCTGCCGCGCCGCGCCCCAATGAGCACGCCAGGCTCGTCCTCGCATATCACCGCGAGACCGAACGCGCCCTCAAGCGACTTGAGCGCCTCTTGAACCGCCTCGCCGAGATTGCCGTCGTAGAAGCGCGATATCCAATGCGGGATAACCTCGGTGTCGGTGTCGGAGACGAACTTAACGCCCTCGGACTCCAATATTTTCTTAACAGTAACGTAGTTCTCAATGATGCCGTTGTGCACGACGGCTATCTTGCCGTCGGCGGAGAGGTGCGGGTGCGCGTTGACCGCCGTAGGCTCGCCGTGGGTCGCCCAGCGGGTGTGGGAGATGCCTATGGTACCGTCCAAACTAAGTTTATCGCCGCCGCACTTGTCGTTTATCTTGCTCTCCAGCGCCCGAATCTTCCCCACCGACTTGACCGTTTCGATCTTGCCGGAAGCCGCGCTTATCACGCTGACCCCGGCGCTGTCGTAGCCGCGGTACTCCAACCTTTTCAGGCCGTTCAGCAAGATGGGCAAGGCCGGCTTATCGCCGATGTAGGCCACTATTCCGCACATATTCGCACTGATCCTTTTAATTAAAATTTTGATTTACCGCCAACTACCGCGCTTTAGCGCCGCCATAATAACCGCCTTTCAAAAGTCTATATATAAACTAATATCCGCGCCGAACAATCCCGCCGCAAAAAAAATCTTTTTTAATTAAAAAACGCTTCTTATACGCCCATTATGTTATATTTATTGAAGAAAAACCGTTTAATTCAACTAACACAGCGCGGAGGTGGTTTGTGGCTTTAAAGCGTTTTTTGGGGGCGGGGCTCTTGGCCGCCGCTTGTTTCCTCGGCGGATGCGTGATTATATGGGATGATCCGATTGACGAACCGGACGAATCCGACGAAAACGCCGTAACGTCGGATACCTCCGTCAAGCCGCCGGTTCGCGACAGCAGGCTTGTGGGAGATTGGCGGACGATTTACGAAGACGACTACGGCACGGAAATAGAGATCACCACTCTAACAACCTCCGGCGACATGATCATAGGCGGATTTCTAAAGGTTGAGGATTTTTGGATTGAGAGTTGGGAGAACGTAGGGACATGGCGCACGAGCAACGACACCTTGTACGAATTATACGAAGAATACGGCGTAGTCGGCACCGACATTGTAAAATACGCTATCTCCGGCAATAGGGTCACCCTCAGCCTTTGCGAGACAAGAACCTGCGATACGACCATAGCGGAAAAGGTCGACGCCGCCGCCGTCAAAAGCTCTCTGGAAGGCGCGATTTACCGCCAAGACAACGCCCTGTTCTACTCTAAGGCCTACACCGATTTGATGTGGCGTTTGGAGGGCGACGAAGATGAAATCCTCGACTTTGACATGATGTATTTCTGCAACGGCGAACGCTACTTCGGCGACGGTTGGCGCTACGACGATCATTGGCTTCAGTACACTGACGGCTACGATTGGTATGACCCGATATGGTATAACAACGGTTCCAGCCTGTTCTTACTTCTTACAATCGACAGCTATATAGAAAAATCCGTTGAGTTAAAGTACGAAGTCAAAGGCGATGGAAGCGCCGCGAGGCTGTCTATCCGTCCGATCCTTCCCGACGGAACGCCGGGGCCGGAAGATATCTGGCTGCCCGCCGAGTACGACGACGGCGGCGACGGGTTCTACAAACGCAGGCAAAGTAAAAAGGCCTCCAAAAAGCGCAAAGGCGCTTTCGTAACGTCGTGGCTGCCTAAGAAAGTTAAGTAGGGTTAAATTATTTAAAGTCAATTTGCGTTATTTTTATAAACAGAAAAGGATCAAAAATATATGGGCGCAATCTATCACGCTCTCGGCCTGCACCTCCATCAGCCGCTCGGAAACCTCCTGGCGCTCTTCAACTCCACAGACGAAAAGTGGGAGGCGAAGCAGATACTTTGGTGTTACGACCGCATAACGCGCATGCTCGAGGGATACGAAGACATCGCGCGCCTGCACCTGAGCGTATCCGGCACGCTGCTCAAGCAACTTGAGGATCCCGGACTGCGCGAGACATTTCAAGACGTCGCGCCCATCGCCGACTTCATGGAGCGCTTCCGGCGCTCGCCCATAGAGTTCGTGGGCAGCGGGCTCTATCACCCGGTCTACCCGCTGATACCGGAGGCCGACTGGGACGCCCAAACCGATTGGTGGAAGGGGCTGGGACGGCACATGCTCGGCCGCGAGGTCTTTCACGGATTTTGGCCGCCGGAGATGGGGTTCTGCATGGAGATGATCCCGATGCTCAAACGGCACGGGTACTCCTACGTGGTTGTCGATTGCTGGTACATCAAGCCCAAGCGGGAGATGCGGTGGGAGGAGCGGCGTTACCGGCCGTACATCGCGCGGTACGGCGGCGAGGAGATAGTGGTGATCCCGCGCGACCGCGAACTCTCCGACGCGCAGGAGTCGGGGCTCGACCCCGGCTGGTTCCAGCACGAGATTTACGAGCGCACGAAGTGGTGCGACTTTCCGGCGCTCGTCACCACGTGGACGGACGGCGAGAACGGCGGATGGTTCAGAAGCACCGATATCAACGCGAACTTCTGGGGTTGCTTCTATCACGAGATACTGAACAGATACAGAGCCGGCACGCTTGGTTTTATACCCACGCACATAAAAGAGTTCATAGACAAGTTCCCGCCGGAGGAGGAGGTTGAAGTACACCGCGGCGCGTGGAATACCGGCGATCATTGGGGCGGCGACTTTACGCAGTGGACGGGCGGACTGCTGCAAAAGAAGGGCTTCGACGAATTGCGTAGCGCGAGCGAGTACTACCACAAAACTAAGAAACGCTTTGACGAGTGCGCGCAAGCCGGCGCCGTAAACGACCCTGACGGAACGCGGCAGATGATATTCGACGCCTACGACGCGCTGCTCACCGCGGAGACCAGCTGCAACTTTTTTTGGGGCAGCGCGTGGGTGCACAAATCGTTCGACATGATCGAGAGAGCGTATAGGCTTTTGGACGCGGCGAACGAAAAGTTTCAAACCGTTTAAAAAAATGTTAAATTTTTTTAATAAAAAATGTTGTATTTGTGAAAGCAAATATTATATTCTGTATGTAATACGGCGCTTAACGCCATAATTCACTGTATCAAAAAAGGAGCCAACATGGCAGGAAAAAGTCTGACTCAGACTCAGGTGATCCAGAAGCTCTCGGAGACCGAAGAGCTTTCCAAGAAACAGGTGAAGTCGTTTCTTGACAATCTTTCACAGCTGGCGTACGCGGAAGCGAAGAACGGTTTCGTCTTTCCGGGTCTTGGCAAGTTGGTCCTCGTGCAGCGCAAGGCGAGGACTGGCAGAAACCCAGCGACGGGCGAGCCGATAAAGATCCCCGCGAAGAAGGTCGTTAAGTTCAAGGTCTCAAAGACCGCCAAGGACGCGATCTTGGGCGACGCGCCGGTGAAGAGATCGCCGGCCAAAAAAGCCCCCGCCAAAAAGGCGGCCCCCGCAAAGAAAAAAGCCGTCAAGAAGAAGTAATCTTGACGTTGCAAGCCATTGATAGACCGGGCGGGACTCGTTTAACGGGCCCCGCCTCGCTTTTATCATGAGATTCGCATCTAAAATCCCCGACAACGCCAAGACGCCTATAGCCGCCATCGATTATCTGGCCGGCAGGTTTACCTATCATAACAAAGAAAAGTGGGCGGAACTTATACGCGAAGGACGCGTATTTGTAAACGACGCTCTATGCGGCGAAGATAGCCGCGTCACAGCCGGAGATACGATAGCGTACGCCCCCCGCGAATTCGAGGAACCGGCGGCAAACCTCTCCTACTCTATAATATACGAAGACGAATGGATGCTGTGCGTAAACAAACCGGGCAACCTCCTTGTGCACCGCGCCGGAAAGTCTTTCCGCAACAACTTAGTCTACCTGCTGCGCCGCGCCAACACGCCGCCCTACCCGAACTGCCACCCTGTACATCGCTTGGACAGGGACACGTCGGGCGCCGTGCTGTTCGCTAAAGAGGCCGAACAGGGCGCGGTCTTAGGAAACCTGTTCCGCGATAACTTAGTGACCAAGAGATACACCGCGGTAGTATGCGGATACGCTGATATCGAAACACCTTTCAGCATCGATAAACCGATAGCGCCCGACCCGAACGCGAAGATAGGCGACTCCCCGTGCAAGTTTATGACAGACGAAACCGGCAAACCCGCGCGTACGATTATCGAGGAAGCGAAGCGTTGCAACAACGGATACTCGCTGCTGACCGTAAGACCGCTAACCGGCCGCACCCACCAAATCCGAGTACACTTAGCGTCGATAGGCCTGCCGATAGCCGGAGACAAGATTTACGGCGGCGACAGCGAAGTCAAACGCCAAGCGCTGCACTGCGGGTCGCTGTCATTCACCCACCCGTACACAAATATCGAATGCACGATAACAGCGCCGTTGCCTGAAGATATGATGAGTATGGTGGTCTAATTTTTTAAATCAAATTCATATTTAGACGAAAGGCGCTACGCGCCTTTCATAAATAAATGCGGGGCTATGCCCCGCATTTTCAGTCAACTGCAAAGTCAAAAGCGGTGTTGACGTTGACGTTGCCGTTGACTGAAAATCGGGGGGTTTAGCCCCCCGATTTATCTATGGAAGGCGCGTAGCGCCTTCCGTCTAAATATGAATTTGACTTTAATAATTTGACTTTAATAATTTGACTTTAATGTTTTAAATCTCATTAATATAAATCGGCTTAGACCCCGAATAATCCTGATTCAAATAGTTGATGATGATAAGCTCCGTCTGCTTGTCCCTGTTTATATTCACGATCAATCTATCAATATACCTGCGGGCGATGAAGAGGCCGCGGCCGTGCGTGTCGAACAGTCCCAATGGGTATCCGTTGTCGTTGCGGGCTATTTGGCGGTGGAGCCAATATAAAACGTCTTGCTTCTTCAGCCGGCCGCCCTTGTCTATGATGGAGACCGCGTACTTCTCGGTGTCAACGGCCACGGCCGTCTCCACGGCGGCGTTCTCCGGCAGCTCGAAGTCGAAGTCCCAGTGCTGCCTGTTCTCGGGGTTCTCCTGGCGGATGCCGTAGAACATCGCGTTCGTGAGGAGTTCCACAACCACGAGCTCCAGCTTCTTCCCGCGCTCGGCGTCGTCTACTATGGAGACGATCTTTTGGGCCACTTCGGCCAAATGGTCGGGCTTGCGCACCGTAAAGCGCTGTATGTCCGCGTCCTTCGCGAAGTGCCTCTCAACGCCGAAGATATTGTCTTCAAGCAGGTTGTTTAGGATGATGTCGAGTTCGTGAAAATTGAACGGCACCGACTTCACGAAGATATTGCCGATGTCGTAGTTCAGCGCGAGGTCTAAGTAGTCCTCCACGTTGTAGGCCGTGATGAGCACGCGCTTTATGTTCGGAAAGCGCTGCTTGACGATCTTGAGCAGATCGAAACCGCGGATTCCGGGCATGTGGATATCCGACAGGACAAGGTCGACCGGGTGCGACTCCAGCATCTCAAGCGCCTGGCTGCCGTTCGCGGCGGTGGTAACCTCGTACCTATCGTCCATCGAAAGGAAACGGGATATCATATCCCGAATCAATTGATCGTCGTCGACGAGCAATATTTTGTAAGTTTTGCGGCCCTCTGACAAAACGTCTACCCCCTCCTAAGGTGGCTTGATACAACGTATTAGAAATATATATTATTACATCTTTAAATGGCGTAAAAATATTATTTTATTTTTGTTATCCATATATAAGATTGTCCCAATTAACCCGGTAGCAACGGAATTTATGAGCCGCGCATTGCTATTCCCGAACCTAAAATACTGGGCGCGCCTGCCCGGATTCACGGCATTTTGCGGCGTATCCATTGGTATATGCGCCGCGAAAATAGGCCTCTCCGCGTGTCAAGAGTATGTACCTAACTCGTTGATTTACATACATTTACTACTCGCGGCAACAATCCTTTTTATGATCCTCGGATGCCTCTCTAAGCGGGCGCCGGCGAGGTTCGCGCTCCTTGCCGCCGGCGGGGCGGCGCTCTTCTCGTGGAGCGAACTGGGCATACGGGGCTTCTACGGCAATATGGAGTCCGTCTGCGAAAACCGCCGCCTGATAACGCTCACGGCGCAAATATCGAGCCCCGTGGCGGAGACACCGTCCGGCAACAAATTCCGCGCCAAGGTAACAGTGGCGGACGACGAGGAGACCGCGCGGGCGCTCAAAGGCAAAACGCTTCAGTGCGTCTCCAAGCAGCCCGTGCCGCCGTTCGGGACGATTACGGCGCAGGGACGGTACGCCGCGCCGCGCCGCGCCGCCGGGCCGTTCGGGTTCGACCAGCGGGAGCACTTCGCCGTCAACAACATCAGCGGGAGCTTCTCCATAAGCAGGATAATAGAGGGGGATAACGCGCCGACCGGCAATATAATCGATAAAATCCCCTACCTCCTAAGAAGCCATGTACACAGCGTTATACAGACTGCCAAAACACAAGAGGCGCGGGGCATATTCCACGCCGCCTTCTTGGGAGAAAAGGAGCACCTGCCCGAATCGCTGAACACCGCCTTCCGCAAAGCCGGGATAATCCATCTCCTGGCGATCTCCGGCTTCCACGCCGCGCTGCTCTACTCCGCCGTATTCGCGATACTCAGCCTGCTTCACATACCGAGCCGCCCCAAAACGCTCATAGCGCTCGCCGCGCTCTGGGGCTACCTGTTCCTCATAGGCTTCATCCCCTCGCTATTCCGCGCCACGGCAATGGCCACCCTCCTATGCGTGTCCATGACGCTCCAACGCAAAAACCACATTGTCCACACGCTTGGCATCGCCGGATTCTTCTGGCTCTGCTTCTCGCCCCACAGCCTCTTCGCCCCCGGCTTCCAGCTCTCCTTCGCCGCGACCGCCGGAATCGCTATGCTCCAACCGGTGCTGAGCGGAATCACGCGCGCCATCGACTCAAACATATACAATAAATCAATATCGTTCCTTGTCGACAAACTCCTCTCGCCGCTGTGGGTATCCATAGCCGCGACCGCGGCCACCGCGCCTCCGCTGCTCTACCACTTCGGGTCGCTGTCGCTCTACGGCATACTCTTTAACCTTATAGCCATACCGCTGATGTCCGCGTCTATGTGGCTCTTCTTCGCCGCCGTCGCCCTCTCCCCCGTCGCGGCCGCGGCTAATATATTGATACTATGCTCCGAGAAAATCTTGAACTTAATGATCTTCATGTGCGGATTCTGCGAACGGATACCCATCAGCGAAATCACCGTCCCCAACGTGTCGCCCGTATTGCTTGCGGCAATGGCAATATTCATGTTCGGCCTCTGCGCCGTCAGGGCGAAGTCGCGCGGCGTCTACGCGCTTAGGGCCGGGGCCGCCGCAATGTTCGCTATCGCTATAACCACGCTGTACGCATCGATAACCGCCAAGACCGAAAACATCGTACTGCGAAGCGGCAACGCGACGGTCAACGTGGTCATACACAAAGACAACGCCGCGTGGGTCACTGCGCAAGGTCGGAAAAACGAAGTCCGAAACCTGCGCGTCAGAGAGGTGGAACCTCTGTTAATCCGAAAAGGAATTAAAAACGTGCCGCTCGTAGTTGTCGACGAACACCTAGAAGACGAGGCGCACGAATTAGCCTTTAACACCGGCTTCGCCCCGCAAATGGTTGTGCTTAGAGATGGCCGGCGAGACGCGGCAAGCAACAGCAAGAATTTCATGGACGGTCGGGAGGGATACAAGAAGATCAACGGAGCCGGATTCGCAAATTCAGACGGCTCCTGCCGCTTGGCCGTGGGGGCGGAGGGGCGGGCGGAGGTCACGCTGTCGCAATAATAACCGCCTTTTAAGCGGTTAGACCATCCGGCTTGGGATGGGGATGTGCTCCGATTCCGCCGAGAGGACGGTCTCTGTGGGTTTGGTCAGCTTTTTGCCGGGCTTTTTTGCCCGAAATCGTCACTTTTTTGCAAAACTTTGCGGAAGTACTTGATTTCCCTAGATTTTTAACAGTACCGCGATTTATATTAAAAATAGTGAACCGGCAATTTTTAGCTCGCCGGACGAACGGAAAAAAGCGGGAAAGAGGGATCGTTAATGATTGAAGCGCAGAAAACAGCCGAGATGGCGGCTACCCCCTATTGGGAAAATATAGCCGATTTTACAGTGAACGATCTTTTGGTGGCGATAGGAACGCCTCCGCCGGAGCGTGAAGGAAATAATTCGTATCCCTCCACGGTTTATCGCCCCCTTGAAACGGCTAAGGCTTGTACTTTTATACCTGACTAACACCCACGACAGAAAGGTTTTTGATCGTATTATGGCTATTATCGGCTTAGCGCCAACTTCCATTTCGCCAGAGACTGTAAAACTTTTGGACGAAATCAAAGGCTTGTTGCAAAAAAACAGCGAACAGACAGAATACGCGGCTAATCTGGAGGCAATTGAACAAAAGAGACTGCAATTATGGGCGCAGGAAATGACGGATAGGTTTTTCTTCTATAGCTTTGTCTTTGACAAAACATTTTCAGAAAATATTTATTTTAAAAAACTTACCGATTGCGCTCCGAATTTGGCGGTAAAATGTATAAGGGGTGTAGCCCTTTGTACTATGCTAGATGAGTATTGCAAAATTAAAGGAATACCTTACAAATATACAATTAGCCATACAGCTTTGCCGAAAATACTTAACGATTATACGGATGATCTTGATATAATTAAAAAGCGACGAGGTATACATAATAAAATCCAGTTTCCAAAAATCGCGGGGCTCATGGCGAACCTTATTGTTAAATACCGCCCCGTTGTCCCGAGGAACCTATGTGATGATCCTATATCCGACATAAACGAAAACTTTGCTATTTTCCACGCAATTTGTATTTGTACTGATTATGAGGGCGGCAAAGACGATTTTATAGCTTTCCAAACCAAGAACCAAGAAGAGTATAAAGCGTTTTATGAAGAGGTTGGATATTTGTTAAAAAGGAATTTTACACCCGAAAGCTTAATTTCGGTGTTTAAAACGCTATGCCTATGCAAATTCCCCAAAGCACTAGAATCGCCTATTTCAGAATAGCGCCTAACGCTATTAATTGTAACGGTGCGAAAAGCGGCGCGACGATATAGGGAGGCCGCATATAATAAGAGGGAGGCCGATTGCCCGGCCTCCCCCCGCTTCAGTCCTCAACACAACGCACAGAAAAGCCGTTGCTCTTGTCGTTGTTGTTCTCGTTCACGTTGTCGTTGTTGTAGTTCATGTTCCGGTTGTAGGCGTTACCGCCCCCGTTCTCCGTGGCCGTCCACCAGTTGCCGTTGTTGCCGGCATTGTTGAACGAGCCATTGGAGTTGTTGCGGTTGCCGCCAGGCAGGGCCGAAACATAAGCGCGATCTTACGTTAGTTATGAAGAGGTTCCTTTAACCGCGTAATAATGGAAAATCTCCGTAACTTTTACTCATGCTCTCCCGCCCCTTTACTTCTTATAAATAAGGGCGGGTGGGAGCGCCGCGCTGGACTGAAAAAGGGCCTCTTCCGTAAACCTGGTGTTGATATTACGGAACTCCGCCCGCTTGCATGAACACGGATCTCCTCATCTTGCCGAAATCCGGGTTCAAAATTTTTTTTCGACCCGCCGCTCGCGCGGCGGGTAATACTAAAAACAATTTCCCATCCTCACACTATCTACGCAATCCAACACCGCACGAAGTTTGCCGCTTCGCGGCTAACTTCGGCGTGATACGGTTGGCTTCGCCTACCGTACCCCGCTTCAGTCCTCAACACAACGCACAGAAAAGCCGTAGCTCTTGCCGCCGTAGTTCTCGTCCACGCCGTCGCTGCCGTAGTACACGTCCCGGTAGTAGGCGAAACCGCCCCCGTACTCCGTGGCCGACCACCAGTAGCCGTTGTTGCCGGCACCGCCGAACGAGCCACCGGAGGTGCCGCGGTTGCCGCCAGGCAGGGCCGAAAAGCCAAAATCATCCGTCCCGTTACCGTTATTGTACCAACCGCTTGTCGATTTCAGCTTCTTTCCGGCATCCAACCAATCATGCCACGTTCCGTAATTATCAGACT
>Ga0268262_10001007_pt1 | contig 36053 bp, 25 predicted proteins | sample TergutNc150P3_FD_190354 | JGI IMG/M metagenome (GOLD analysis project Ga0268262, IMG submission 190354) | Nasutitermes corniger P3 segment gut microbial community from laboratory colony in Florida, USA - Nc150 P3 (SPAdes) (version 2) | ecosystem: Host-associated > Arthropoda: Insects >...
GCCGATGACGCCGGTATCGACTTCGTAAACTACGTGCTTTTCTTTTTGCGAAACGATCCTGGTTCCGGCAGGCTCTGGCAGCGGCGCGGAGTCGCCCTCGTAATGCAGTTCCAGCCGCCTAAGCCTGTCGTAGCGGGAACGGAGCGCGCCCAGTGCGCCGTCGTAGAGCAGCCTTCCCTTGCCGATGAGGAGTATGCGGTCGGTTAGGGCCTCAATGTCATCCATGTCGTGAGAAGTCAGTATCACCGTGATTTTCCGTTCGCGGTTCAGATCCGCTATGATGCGCCGTACCGCCAGCTTGGAAACTGCGTCAAGGCCTATTGTCGGCTCGTCCAGAAATAGAACTTCGGGATCGTGAAGCAGAGACGCGGCGATCTCGCAACGCATACGCTGGCCAAGGCTTAACTGCCTTAAAGGGACAGGGAGAAGCGGCTCAAGTTCCAGGATCTCCGAAAGCTCCCCAAGGTTTTCCTTAAAGCGCTTTTCGTCAATCCGGTAGATGTCTTTCAGAAGTTCAAAGGAATCCTGAACCGGCACATCCCACCAAAGCTGGGTACGCTGGCCAAAAACCACCCCAATATGGCTCACGTACTTCTGGCGCGATTTCCAGGGACACATCCCCAGTACTGTACACTCCCCGGAATCCGGCGCAAGAATGCCGCTCATTATCTTGATTGCAGTGGACTTACCCGCGCCGTTTGGCCCTACAAAGCCCACGACTTCGCCTTTTTCAACCGAGAAAGAAATGCCTTCCAACGCGTGAATCTCCGCATACTCCCGCCTGAAAAGGGAAAAAAGCGCGGCGGCGGCTCCTTTTTTACGCTTCGCCACCCGGAAAGTTTTTCTTATTTGGTTAAGTACGATCATTAAAGGGAAAGGTTACTATGGGAAGTAAATGCAACGCAATATGGCCATTACTTCAGAAGCCGTTTCCAGCTCAAGGCCAGAATTACCTTTATTCTTTTCCTGCTGAATATACAGCGCTGCCGCCAAGAAAATACCGCGAAAGGGATACAAACAGAATGAGTATCGGTATACTCGCCAATACCGCTATCGCCATCATCGCCCCTTCGTCAGAATATTTCTCTTCGGTGAATTTCACTATGTATGTCGGTATAGTCTTCATGTAAGGTTTCTGCGCTATCAATAGCGGCCATAGCAGATTGTCCCATTGTCCCCGGAAACATAGTATCGCGGACGTCGCTATCGCCGGCGCACTGTTATTTAATACCAGTCTCCGGAATATTCCAAACTCGCTCAGCCCGTCTATCCTTCCGGCATCCAGTATATCATCAGGAAATGCCATCAGGTATTGCCGCATCTGAAATACCGCAAATGTATTCAATATGAACGGCAGGATCATCCCGGAATACGTATTCTGTAATCCAAGCTTCACAGCCGTTATGTACATTGGGATCATTATCGCTTCAAAGGGGATCATCATCCGCCCCATGATCATCAGAAATACCACATTTTGGCCGCGAAAATTAAACTTCGATAAACCGTATCCGACCGCCGCTGAGACAAGTACACACAGAAACGCCGTCATCGCCGCTACATACAGCGAATTAACCGTGTTCCGGATAAATATAAATGACTTGTCATTCCCGGCTATCGCATTATAATAATTCTTAAAGTAAAATGTCTCCGGTATCCACCGGTAGGGCATCGCAAAGATTTCCCTCGGCGGCATGAGGGACGCCGATAACATGAAAAACATCGGGAAGAATAGTACAAATAAAAATGCTGCCATTAAAAGATTGATAACTATATTCGATACACGGTTTACCGCTGAATTATCACGTAACATCCTTCCCTCTGCCTTAGTAATTTACCTTGTCTCTTTCGGAACTTTGTAACCTGACTGCCGTCAATGCCATCATGATTAGAAAGAGGATCACGCTCATTACACAGGCCTTACTTATATTCAGTTCCTTAATAGCCGTATTATAAATACTTAAGGTTACCACGTTGATAGGTTCAAGCGGCGCTCCCTTCTGGGTAAACAGGTACTGGGTGGAAAATGATTTCATGCAGTTCAGCATCGCTACTATAGAAACCATCACCGTCGTCGGACGCAACAATGGCATGATGATCCGCCGTATGGTTTGAAATGCTCCGGCCCCGTCTATCACCGCCGCCTCCAATGTTGATTGCGGGATCTTTGCAATCCCCGTGACAAATATGATCGAAAAGTACCCTACATACTTCCACACATAAATTGCCGCCGTGGAAAGCTGGAGCATCTTCGGATCTGTAAGCCAGCGATGATCCACACCAGGGGTTGACATGATAAAGTTAATCGTCGCGTTTGCCAGACCCCGGGGATCAAAGAGCAGCGTCCAGATAAGCGCTGCCACCACCGATGAAAATACCGCGGGCGCGTAAATCAGCATTTGCAGGGTTTTCTGCGCCATCTTCCGGGTAGTGATTACAAAACCAAAAACAAGTGAAAAAAGGGTCAGGGGGATAAATGCTTCAAGAGTAAATATTATAGTTGCCTTCATCGAAGAAAGGAAACTTGCCGAACGGACAACCTGAATATAATTCTGAAACCCGACAAATTGAGGTTTTCTCAGGGAAAGGAGCCTTACATTGTAAAAGGTATTACGGAACGCATCCATTATAGGATAAAAGGAAAAGATGAGAAACAACAGCACCCCCGGCAACACGAATATCCATCCCCACAGCGCCTTCTTCTTTTCGATTCCCTTATAATTCACAGGCCTTCCAAACCCCAACCCGGGGGACATCCTCCGGGCTGGGGTATTCCTTTAGTTTTGGTTAAGTATATCCTGAATTTCCTTTCTGAAAGAAACCAGTACAGTTCTTGGATCTTCTCCCTGGAGCATGACTTTGTCAACTGCCGCTGCAAGGCGGTCGCTTATGATGGAGCTGTTTGGCCCGTGGTATTCGGGTCTGGCCCTCTGCATATCCTGGAAGAATACATTGGAGAACGGCATGGCTTTGTAAGTATCAGATTGATGAACCTTAAATGAAGGCTGAAGAACGGCGGCATCTTTCAGATAATCTTCTCCGTGGGACAGCATAAAATCTACAACACGCCAGCCCCATACTTTACCTTCCTGAGAAGTCTGGGCGTTAATGACATAATACTGGATGCCGTAGGGCCCGGCGACTTGAGTTACCGCATTCTTCCATTGGGGATATGGAATTACCATCCATTCACCCGAGTTATAGAACGTGGGATTGTTTGTCCTCATACGGCCCTCCTGATAGAGCCCGCTGCTGCTCATTGCAACCGAGCCGTTGTCAAGATCAAACGCGGTACGGGCTGCCTGATAGCTGGGGCCGCCCAGATTCTTTCCCTTGGGCCCCCACTGGCGGAAAAAATCAAAGAACTGAAGCCAGGCGTTGTCGTTGATAACCGCCGTTTTACCATCTTCGCTTACCAAGCGTCCGCCAAGCTGCTCGACCATTGGGATAAATTGAAAATATTCCGGATAACGGAAATCAAAGCCCCGGCGGGTGATAATATCGCCGTTTCGTCTTACAATTTTTTCGCTTATCGCCATTACATCTTCCCAGGTCTTGGGATAGTCCGTGTCGGGGTTAAGTCCAACCTCGCGGAACATCTTCTTGTTAAGATAAATGGTTTGATTTCCGCATTCAACGGGAAGACCGTAAAGGTTGTTATCCAGCTCTACCCCTGCAAGAGTACCGCTAATGTACCGGTTTTTAACATCATTTATGCTTTTCTCTCCGATCCATGAGGGGTCGAGAGCGGTGGTTCTTCCTTCCAGGACAAAGTCGCGAATTACCGTATAATGCTGGTTAAAAATATCCGGCCCCTGATTCGCCGACAAGGCAACCGTCAGAAGTTCCCTTATTTTTGCTGACGGATATGCCTGATAATCCACGCTTACATTTGGGTTAGTTGTGTTGAATTCTTTGAGCAACTTCTTTTCCAGAACGCTCCGGTTAACATCTTCATGGGTCCAGAGGACCAATGACACAGGCTTAGTCAGATCTACCGGTGATGCCGTACTACTTCTTCCGCTGGCAAAGACCATAAAACCTGAAATTAAGATCAAAAGAGACATGATCAGCATCTTTTTCATGATATTCCTCCATAATAATTTTGTGGGATATTTCCATTTTATAATATCCCACTAAAATTCAAAAATAATCCACAAATTTCAACCTGTCAATTAACAAAAATCGCATACATGTTCACAAATGTTGCATTTTCATTGTTTCAGCCATAATATATATTGGAACACGATAAGTGAGGTATAGAGGCAGAATTGAAAAAACAAGAGTATAAATATGTATTTAGAAATCGCTTCCGGACAATGGCCTCAATGTCGGTTTACCGTATCGGCTTTACACAGTGTGCCAGCGGATTCACCCGGGGTATTGAAGTAATAAACTTTTATATGTTTCATTATGTTGTCAACGGTTGCGGGGCATATTCGCTTAATGGCAAACATTTTCCCGTTAAGCCGGGCGATACTTTTCTTATATATCCCAATATGCAGATCAGTTACCTGGCGGATCAAACAGACCCCTGGGAATATTGCTGGATAGGCTTTGACGGTGCGGATGCCCGTATATTAATGGATGCGGCAGGTTACAGTCTTGATAAGCCTGTTTTACATCCCAATTCACCTGAAAAAATACACCAACTGATTATGGATATCTATCAATGCAGAGGGCAGGAGATTTATCAGCTCATTTCAATGACAGCGAAGTTTTATAGCCTGCTGGCCTGTCTCATTGAAGATGCGGCAAGAAAAAGTCAGGCCCTGACAAGCCTGACAGGTTTGGCCCACGCTCAAAGGGCATGCGATTTCATCGCGAACAATTACTCTGAGCCTATAACTATTGAAGATATCGCATCTCATGCCAATTTGAGCAGAAGCCAGTTATACCGGGTTTTTATCAAACATATTTCTGTTTCCCCGCTGCAATATTTACGTGAATTCCGTCTTAGGCAAGCCTGTACTATTATGCAGCAGCATCCGGAATCAATAAAAAACATTGCCTATACGGTGGGGTTTGACAATCCCCTTTACTTTTCAACCATATTCAAGCGGTCTATCGGAAAAACACCTTCCGAATATATCTGTCAATATAAAAATAAAGACATTTCGGATAAAAACTAAAATTTCCACACGCCGAAACTCTGCGGCTCCAGTTTGAAAATTCCATTCTCCATTCCACAGCCGCCAATGGAGTACTTAAGTTCGGGAGTTTTCTGAACAGAAAGCGAAACCTTCACAGAGCCGGTACCTGGATTTATTCCAATGATAAAAGCGCCGCGCTGGTATAAGAACGTTCTATCAACTGTATGGAGTATTTGGAGGTTTGGTTTAGATCCAAGTTCCTCATTGCTGTTGCGCAAGCGCAATAATTCCTTAACCGTATTTATCAGCGACTGCGGGTCTTTCTCCTGGGATTCTACGTCAGGAGCACCGGATTCCGCGTCTACAGGCAGGTAGAGCTTTTCCGGCGCAGCGCTTGAAAAGCCGGCGTTTGTGCCCGAATTCCACTGCATGGGCGAACGGGAGCCAGTCCGTCTATAGCCGCCTTCTTTTGTAGGGAGCTTGTTAAGGTAACGCATTCCGATTTCATCGCCGTAATAAAGGAAAGGCACACCAGGCATGGTAAAGAGCATCGCGTAGAAAAGAGATAGTTCACGCGTTGAAAGCCCGTGGCTAACGCGGGGGCAGTCGTGGTTCCCGCTGATCAGACTGATAAAACCGTCATTCTTAGTTGCTTCGTACCAGGGCGCATATTGGTCAAGAAATCGGGTAATATTGCCGCTTCCGTCTTTTTTAAAGTAACTGTTATTTTCGCCACCGTCTCCGTAATCACGAACCAGGCTGCGGTATCCGGAACACTTGTTATCCAGCAGAAAGTCCGCGTGGAAGCCTGCCTTAATGGATAGGGGAGGGAAACTCCATTCGGCGATTATTGCCGCTTCGGGGAATTCGCCGTCGAGCATTTCACGGATATTACGCCAGATAGCGCTCGTGGCGCTACTTTCGGCATCGTCAAACTTCACCAGCGATTTGGCCATGTCCACGCGGAACCCGTCGCAGCCGCGGCCTTTATCGCCGTGCAGCCAGAATCGCATAACGTCCTTGAGGGCCTCCCGCGTGGCGATACAGTCCGGGTGTTCAGGCGGCAACTGCCATTTTTCACGGCGTCCGAGGAAACCGTAATTGAGGGCTGGCTGCGATTTGAAAAAGTTGATAATGTAACAACCATCCCTCTCCGCCTCGCCGGCGACAAATTTCAGGCCTTCAAACCCCCAGAAAGACCAGCTATCGGTCCAGATATAGCGGTTTTTAAATTCCGAACACGGCGAGGCCTTTTTGCTTTCTAGAAACCACGGGTGTTCTTCTGAAGTGTGGCCCGGAACAAGGTCCAACAGCACACGCATATCCCGCTTGTGGGCCTCGTCAAAAAGCCGAAACAGATCCTCGTTACTGCCGTAGCGGGGCGCGACCTTTTTGTAATCACGCACGTCGTAACCTGCGTCCCTGAAAGGCGAGTCAAAACAGGGATTAAGCCACAGCGCGTTGCAACCGAGTCCTTTGACATAATCAAGTTTCCGGATTATCCCCTGAATGTCGCCAATTCCATCGCCGTTTGAATCGTAAAACGATTGGGGATAAATCTCGTAGAAAACCGCATTGCTTAACCATTTGGGCATAATAAATTACCTCGCATCATATTATCAGGATATATCATTAATTACTCCCTCGCAATTATACTATTTCACCTTACCTCAAAATCCGCCGAGGCGGAACTTCCCTCAGTGTCTGTCACAGTGATGCTGTGGCGGCCCCGCGAAAGCGGAAGCGCGTAAACCCCGGCGTGGTTAAGGCTGCCTATAAGTTCACCGTCAACAAAAAGAAGCGCGCTTTCGCTGAAGCCCGTGGTTTCTACCCGCAACGCCTGGGCCTCGGCAGGCAGCGACGGGTCAAGGTAAAAAACCGCGCCAGAAACCGGCGTCCGTATTCGGCCTGTCCCTTCCTGCCTTACGCCGCCGGAACGGAACCTTTCGCTCAGCCACGAGCGGTATTCGCTTGGGTAAAAGAGGCCAGCCTGGGTGTGCCAGTTGCAGACGGCGGGAATTTTTTCGTTGCGTATAAACTCCCTGGTAAGTCCGGTACAGTAAGGGCCTGCCGCCATGCCCGAAAGGGCGCAGATTTGTACTTCCGATGTTCCTTGCGGCACAGGGCCTGCCAGGTTTTCAGTTACTCTCCCTAATGCCTTACCTGCGGTTCTAAGACCTCCGGTCTTTTGCCCTTTTCCTGGCCCGGCTGATTCTTCCAAAGCTCCAAGGAGTTTTGCCGCAATCCTGGCTGGAATGGAGCTACCTGTACTGCCAATTACGGTTTCGCCTGAAAAATTTCCCATCCAGACGCCCACGGTAAAGCGCTTTGTAGCGCCCAGGGCCCAGATGTGCTGAAACTGGTTGGCCGTTCCGGTTTTGAACATCGATTCAAAAGGAGTCGCCAGCGACGGGGCAGGGCCAAAGCCCACGAAGCGGCTTGACCTGTCCGAGAGTATGTCGGCAACCATCCAGGCTGCGTAAGGAGACATGACGGACGGCGTAGCCTGTCCCTTCATGGTCTGGACAGGTTTCCCGCCCTCTGCCCAGCGGAGTTCCACCGGCAAACCCATACGCGGAAAAACCGAGAAGGCCCTCACCATTTCTTCAAGGCTTACCTCGGCATTGCCAAGGGCAAGGCCAGTGCCGTGCGTTCCTATGGTTTCGTTTATGGAATCAAAACCCAGGCTGACCAGGTACTCCTCAAAGGTACGAACGCCTAGCCGCTCCAAAACGTAAACAGCGGGAATGTTGAGCGAGGAGGCCAAGGCGATCCTGAGCCGTACAGGGCCGTTAAAGCGATTGTTAAAATTCGAGGGGACGTAGGCTTCCCTGCTGCCGAAAACCGTGGGAAGATCCGGCATGATTTCGTTCGGACTAAACCCTGTGTCCAAGGCCATCGCGTAAAGGAAAGGCTTTAAGCAGGAGCCGGGTTGCGCCCTAAAACGTACGCCGTCGATTTTTCCCGAAGCCTCCTCGTTAAACCAGGAGCCTGAGCCGACGTATACCCGTACCGCGCCGGTTTCGTTTTCTATTGCCAGGATCGCCCCGTTGCTTATCCGCTTGTTAGAAAGAAGCGAGATTTCCAGGGCCAGCTCTTCTTCGGCAAAAAGCTGGAGGGCAAGGTCGAGTGTGCTTCGTACATTGTTTTCGGTGTTCGATGGACCGCCGGACCGAAGGTCCGCTGTAGGCACCGTTTTTAAGCGCTCGGTAAAGTGAGGGGCGAAAAACGGCGCTCTTGGATCACCCTGGTTGACGCCAGGTAAGGCGGCTTCCTTTGCCGCCTGCCAAAGCTCTTCTTCCCTTAAACCAAGGCGGCATCGGGCGGACAGGGCCATGGCGGCGGAAACAGCCGCCTCCGGGTTTAAGGCGGGATCGTAAAGGAGCGGACGCCTGGGAACCGAGGCAAGGAGCGCGGCCCTGTTGTCGTCCAGCTCTCTGACGGAACTGCCAAACCTGGCCCTGGTTATCGCGGCCAGTCCCTCGATGTTGCTCCCGAAGGGAATGCTGTTCAGGTAAAGCTCAAGGATTTCCTTTTTTGAAAGGTTGACTTCAAGCCTAATGGCATCCCAGGCTTCAACGATCTTTCCGCGCATACCGCCTGAGTGGGGATGCACCAGGCGTGCAAGCTGCATCGTGATAGTTGATGCCCCGGATACGGTGCGTCCGGCTTTCAGATTCCTATAAATGCTGGCCACAAGCGAAAAAACGTCAATCCCGAAATGAAAATAAAAGCGCCTGTCCTCCGCGCGTATAAAGATCCTTACAGCGCCGGGGGGAATTTCGCTTAACGGTACCCATTCGCGCTTTACGCCGTTGTCGGCAGGCAGAACGCGCAAGACAACGCCGTTCCTGTCGCTGATAATCGTTCCCCAAGAACGTTTCCTGAAGGCGTCAAGCTCAGGAAAACGGAGGAGCAAAAAACCTGCACAAAAAAGAACGGCAAGAAGTATAAGGCCTATAAGTTTTTTGCGCCTCATTGGCCGCCCGTGTTTCCTATGCGGTAGAGCTCGCCGGCTCCCCTTCCAAAGATTTCTTCCTCGTACATACATTCTGCCTGAGCCGGCGGGGTTGGGTATACCCCGCTCATCACCGCCCGGAAGCGGAACTCAACTTCCTTTTTCCCTGCGGGGAAAAAGTCCCAGTGGAAAACGGCCTCATCGTCCATGATGAACCGAACCGGCGGCTCCTGGTAATATCGCCATTTCACCCGCTCCTCCTCATCTTCTTTTGGCGGAACGGAGGAACTGGTAACAAAAGTCGCGTCTACAATTTCCGCCCCTGACGGAATAGGCGCCCTTAGCGCCACATGGGTGCGATCCCTGGGGCTGGAAACCGTTACCTTTCTGGTATAAGTCTTGCCCGGAACAAGCACGCCGCCTGAAACAGGGTTCCCAGCCGAATCGAAGGTTTCTGTAAAGACGCTGAGCCCTTCGTCCCTTGCCGAAGCAAGCTCGGTGGGAATCCCGTACTTGAGGCTTGCGGTGTAATAAAGCCGCCCCGCCCCCTCCTGCTCGATCCTAAGCGGCAGAAGCATGTCCCTCGCCGTTGCAACAAGGGGAGTTTCCCCAAAAGCCCAGGTGCGCGAGACGGGCGTCCCTCCTGCTGTACGGAAAGCGGCTTCAAGGAGCATGTTTCCACCAAGTGAAAGCCTGGAGTTGAGCGCGCCGGTTTGCTCCTTTTCTTCGCCATCGGCAATTTTGCTAAACGCAAGAACCGCCCAGAAAGAAGAAGAAGTGTTGGCCCATATTCCACGGCGCTGGCGTTCGATAAGGGAATTTACCAGCCTCGTGGTCATGTCATCCGCCGGGCTTAGGGCATAGTAAAGCATCAAGGCTATCGCATAACGGTCGGAATCGTAGCCCCAGAAATTGCCCACACGCTCGTAAGTATCTGTCAAATCCAAGGTGCGGGTTCCCGGGCGTATAAAGCGCCTTACCCTGTCTCTGGTGGAAGAAGCAAGGTCTCGTAAGCCCAGCTCCATGGCGGCAAGGCCCGCAAAGCCCCAGCCTGAAATGCCCAACTCGTCCCCACGCCGTAAAAAGGCGGAAATCTCTGTTCCAATCCGCGCCCCGTACATGGCACGTACCCAGAGTGAGTAACCCTTAAGGAAAGGATCCTCTTTAAATACTGTTGAGGAAAAATCATTTTCTGTAATGTATTTGGTCAGGGTCTGGGTGTTCATCGCATCAGGCAGCGCATAGCCCTTTTGTCTTGCGAGGGCTACAATGTGAGCAACCCTGAGCGTTACATATCGATCCCCGATTTGCCCGCCGGGCCAGTAGGGGAAAGAGCCGTCAGGCAGTTGGCTTTTCGCCAGCAGGGATAGCTCGTCCTCGATAACCTTCTTTGGATTCTTTACCGGACTGTCAAGTTCAAAAACTTCAAGGCGATCGGCAAAGGCGACAAGCGGAAGGAGCTGCGCGGTCTTTTGTTCCAGACAGCCGTAGGGGTAATCCAGAAGGTAGCGCACCGCCTCTTTCAGCAGGGCAAGCCTTGAAGAAGAAAGCGAAACCGAAAGGCTTCCCGTACCCTCAGGAACAAGGGAAGGAAGGATCACGCCTTCTTCTATAAAGGGATTATCGCTTGCAAGGCTGCCGATAGCGGTGACGGTTTCGTAAAGCACGGGCCTGTCTACCGTAAGGGTTTTGATTATCCTTTCGTTCACCGATGGCGACTGAAGGGTAAAGATGATCCTGCTCTCTCCCGCGCCAAGGGCCGCCGCCCTGAAAGAAACTTCTGCCGTTGCGCCGGGATTGATCTTCACCGTCTTCTCTTTTACCCCGTCGATCTCTAGCACAGTGTCCCAAACGCCGCCGTCTATCGTTTCGGTTTCCGCCGAAACTCTTGCTTCGACGGCGGTATTTTCCAGATTGGTTAGAATAAGAGAAACAGTACCGGTGTCCCGCCAGCGGAGCTTCCTGGGCAGGGCGGCTACTGCCGTTAAGGGAGCGCTGACACGCATATCTTTCTCAGCGATGCCGAAATCGCTTAAGCCGGAAGCCACTGCCGTACAGCGATAGGTGGTAAGCGAATCCGGCAGGTTGAATTTCACTTTCACGGTTCCGTCAGCGCCCGTAACAAGGTAGGGCTCAAAAACCGCAGTTGGCCGGAAATCCTTGCGCTCTTCCATTTTGGAATTGTCTTCCTCATCGCCGCCCTGTAGATCCGAAAGGCTGTAGGTGACGGGATCGATGAGAAGCGAGCGGCTGTCCGCGCCCCGAACCCCCAAAGGGAAATTATCGGGGTTGTAAAAAAAGGCCAAGGGGTCCGGCACGTGGTAGTCAATCAAATCTACCACTCCCCGGTCAACGGCCATGAAAGTCATTTCCACGCCAGCCGCCGGCCTTCCGTTCTGGCTTACCTTCAGCGTTACTTCCGCCTGTTCAGCCGGCCTGTATACGCTTTTGGAAGCTTCAATTTCTATTGAATAATGCCGGTTCCCGTTATCCACAAAAAGGCTGGCCAGGCCGAAAAGGCCCTTTGGCTTGTCCAGGTCAGGCTCGTAGTAAGTGTGTGTCGGCGGCCCTGACCTGACCGTATACGAGGCGATGGCGGCATACACAATGGGTATGTACGATTCCTTAATCGGAATGTCGATGGTCAGGGCGGAGCCGTCAAGCTCGATGATCTTCTCTTCGAGTATCCCTTCCCTTTCCAGAGTAAGCAGGTACTTCCCTTTGGGCAGGGGGGACTGCACCAAAAGTTTTGCTGTCTCTCCCGGCGCGTAAGATGACTTATCCGGCCTTAGGGTGATGCTGTCCGAATCGCCCCTGCCCCAGAGCGCCCAGCCAGCGCCCGTAACATAAAAACTGTAACGGGTTAGCGCGGAACGGCCCAGGGAATCTTTGCCTGAAAGCCGCACTTCGTATTCGCCGCTGGTTGTGGGAGTAAAGGGAATAACGCCTGAGTATTCCCTTCTTGGCGGACGGATGCTTTTTTCCATGACGATTTCTTCAACCCTTTCCCAATACAGGTTGATCCTTCCGCCTATACCGGCCTGGCGGGACTGCTTCCACTCGTAACGGATCATTCTATATACAATTTCTGGTACGTCCTGATTGCCGGACGCCTGCTCAAAGGGCGTTCCTTCCGGAGTGAGCAGCGCCCAGCTGACTGTGGCAGGCGAGCCTGCCTGTAGAAAGAAAGCGGAAGATTTTGTGCCTGCGATATCGGCGGCCCTTAAAGTCCCCGTGTCCAGGCGCGAACCTATGTAAAAAGAAGCTGGGTGAACAATAGCCGCGCTCCTGACGGAAATTTCCTGCCTTGCCGCGTCCTGGACGGAGGCCTCAAGACGATAGCGGTAGGTGACACCCTCAACGCCGTCAATGCCGACGTTATGCGCTATGTCGGCGCTGCCGTCCGGGCCAAGGGTTCCTTCACCGTCGGCGGCAAAGTAGCGGCCATCGTAGGTTTCGGGACCGAAACGCCAGTATTGCCAGGAGCCACCGGGATTAAAGCCCGCAGGCTCGCGGCTCCAGTAGTAGGTGTAGGGAGCGCCTGAAAGGCCGCCGCCTGACAGGTAAGAAGCGGAAAGGCGGCCTGAGATTTTTTCACCCTGATAATAGGTAAGATCGGGAAATTTCAAAGACGCTTCAACACGTAGCCGCTCAAAATTGGCGACCAAGAAGGTAATTGCGTAGTCCTGGCCACCGCCCTCAAGACGCTTGTAGCGCATAACGTAACGGCCCGGATCGAGGCTGGCGGGAATGGCAAAGGAGCCGTGGCTTCCGCCGCTTTTGGTAGTTTTTCCGTTAAGCGAGGCAATTACCGGGACGCTGCGCCCGCCGGTTGAGACCTCAATGCTGTAATTGCCTTCGTAGGGCAAGAACCTTCCCCTTGAAAGATTCCTGTCAATGCCGCGAAAAGTGACAGTCTCTCCCGGTCTGTAAAGTCCGCGGTCGGTGAACATAAAAACCAAGGCTCTGTCTTTTTCCGCCTCGAAGGGGCTTACGGAGGCTTGAACCGGGAAACGCCATATATTGTGGCTGTTGTTAGGGACAAATTCCGCCTGGTCTCCCCCGGCTATAGCCCCGCCGTCCTGAACCACCCGGACGCGAAAACCCTTTGACCAGTCGCTCACGCCGTAGTAGGGTTCCAGATCGGTAAAACGGGAGACAAACTCCCCGTCGCGGAATTCAAAAGCCGCCAGCCCCTGCGCGTTGGAAGTGCCCTGCCTGATTACGGTATTTCCCTCAAGTAGTTCCACCCTGGCGTTTGCGACAGGCTCTCCCGTTGAAAGTTTTGTTGCCCACACAAGAACCTTGTTGTAGGCGTAACGCGTGGTAATTCCTATGTCGGTAACCTGTACCGTAAGCCAACTGTTGTTTTTGTTTATTCTGTTGTTCCATTGCGAACGGGTTTCGTATTCCCAGGCCATTGCGGCAGAACCCTTTCCGCTCGGCCCAAGGAAAGGCACCAGATCCTCAAAGATAAAATTTTTCTTGTTCTTAGTATATTTTGAAATATCCTGGCTAGTAAAAAAAGTTGAAAGGGACAGGCGCTCGTAAGGCCCCGATGCGGCGGCGATTCTTGAATTCATGGACACAGGGTTCATAGTTTCCCAGACCACCAGCGGGGGGAAACCGGCTTCCAACATTCTTGGGCCGTAATCAAGGTGGTAAACGTAACTGTTGGCCTGGCCTACTTCTGCCTGAACGGTTTTATTCTGCCCCAAAGAGCGGCCGTAAACATCCTTAAGGTTTGCCGAAACATTCACCTGGTAGTTTCTTTCGTATTCAAGGGGAAGCCTGTTTATCACCACCGTGCTGCCGTAAAAGTGGAGATTTTCCTTGTTAAGTGCGGGCATTCCCTGAACAGAAAAAAGCGACGGGCTGGAATCCGGGTCTACGACGTGGCTGAAGTTAAGCGATATGGGGATAGTGTCCCCTTCCTCGGTTCTGGGATTGGCGGCGGAACGGGCCGAAACATTGTCCAGCCTGAAGGGCCTCAAGGTATGGAAGTTGAAAAATTGATTTTCTTTGGTTCCAAGCCAATTCGCCTCCGAGCGCGCCCCAGCCATAATACGCAGATTAACATCCGTATCAGGCGGCAGGGTGTCCCTGAGCGTCAACAAAACCCCCTGTTCGGCCTTGTACTGTTCTGCCCTGTAATAGTTTTCATCAATTTTGGGAAGCCGCGAAAGGGTGAAGGCGTAGCTCTGTCCCGAGACGGTCTTTACTTCCATCCACTTGGCTATTTCCCCAAGGTTTACAGGATAGGAAAAGATAATGCTCATATATTTGGCTTCCAGGGGATCCGCGTCCCAGGAGCTTACCCAGTCGTCCCCCACCCCCAACCTCCATTCCAGAACACTGAGCCGCTCAGTTTCGAAGCTGAAAGACCTTTCGCCTTGCAGGGACTTGCCGCCCAGGGATTTTATTTTGTCGGAAACCGTTATCCGGTACTCCTGCTGGGGCATGCTCTCCCCATCCGGCTCAAAGGAAAGGAGCCTTGTTCCGTACCAGCGGTATACACCCTTCAGGGACGGCTGAATCGTAAAGAGCCCAGCATCCTCTTTTATGGGATCCCCCAGTTTTGCCAGGGGGACTACGGGCTGGGAAAAAACCACAAATATAGAAGGTTTTTTAATTTCGGAGGGAAGCTCATCCCTTGGGCCGTAATCCACTATCCTGAACGGCTCATTGCTTTCCTGAATGCTTCCAGCGCCTGAGTCTTCCGCACCGGAAACCGCCTCGTAATAGGCTATCCGGTAAGCCTCAAGCCCAGGAGCGGGCTTTCCAGCCGAAACATGAGAAGCGGAGAAATCCGTTGTTGCCGAAGAACCTGCTTTTCCCTTGCATGATCCAAAAATAGAAACAGCCAAAATAACCAAAAAACAGGGCAAAACCAGAGGTAAGGGTGTCTTCTTTTTCATTGTGATTCCTTTTTCAATATTGCATTACTATAACTTATTCAGAAATGTATGTCAAAAAACCGCAACTTTGTGTTTATTATTCCGGCGTTTTATGATATAATCTGGAAAATCACCGGAAACGGTTAAATATATTAGCTTTGAGGAGTCTGCCATGATAATATGCTGCGGAGAAGCCCTGATTGATATGGTAAGGGCGAATGTTCGCGGTTTGGGCGATGTTTTTTCCCCTCTTCTAGGAGGCAGCCCATATAATACTGCCATTGCGATAGGCAGGCTGGGAGTGCCGGTTAAGTTTCTGGGACGGCTTTCCACAGATTTTTTTGGGGAGCTTCTCTTTAAAAAGCTCCAAAAGTGCCGTGTTGGGGACGAGCTGATCCAACGTTCTGGGCAAAATTCTACCTTGGCCTTCGTAGAAAAGGACAAAGCCAAGGGGCCCCAGTACATTTTCTATGTCGAGGGTACTGCGGATTGCTCTCTCCAGCCCTCTGACCTGCCTCCAAAACTCCCCGCAGAAACAAAATGTATAGTTTTCGGCTCAATTTCAATGACTTTGGAACCAATTTCTTCCGCCATTGAGTCTTTTATCCTGAAAGAAGGAACCAGAAAAAGCACGGATCAGGTAGATGGGGCGCCTGTTATATCCTTTGACCCCAATATCCGGCCCTTTTTAATAAACGACAAAAACGCCTACATAGGAAGGTTTGAAAAATGGGTTGCCGCTTCCACTATTGTCAAAATGTCAGTTGAAGATATCTCGTTTATCTATCCCAGAATGGATCCGGAGAAGGCCCTACAAAAGGTAATCGCCATGGGTCCCAGGCTCGCGATTTGTACCCTAGGACCCAAGGGTGCCCTGGCCCTGTTACGCCGGAATGACGGGAGCGTTACAAAGGTGAACGCGCCTGCGGTGGATCTTCCCGTGGCGGATACCATAGGAGCAGGGGATACCTTCCATGGGGCTTTCCTCGCCTGGCTTGAAATTAAGGGAAAAATGTCCCGCTCCGCCCTGGTCAGTTTGAGCGAAAGCGAGCTCTACAGCGCGCTATATTTCGCCAATAAAGCCGCTTCCATCGTTTGTACCCGTACCGGGGCGGAACCTCCAAGCCGGAAAGAGGTAGAAGCCCTGAAGGATCCAAAAGAAAAAGAAGCAGGCAAGACAAAAAAACCGGCAACAGAAAAGAAGCGTCCCATAGAAGCGAAGCCCATAGAGGTAAAGCCCATAGAGGCGAAGCCAGCGGCGGCGGTCAAAAAACCAGCGGCAAAACCGGCCGCTGAGGCGAAGCCTACGGCAACGGCAAAAAAAACGCCGACAAAGAAACAATAATTAGTTTGGTTAGTTTCATGTTTTTTTTCTTTGCCGCATTGCTTCGTAAAAGAGCACCCCCGCAGCCACAGACACGTTTAGGGATTCAATGCGGCCCAAAGAAGGAATAGAGATCATGGCATCGCAACTTTCCCTAAGAAGCCGCGAGATGCCAATGCCTTCACCGCCCAGGATAATGGCGGTTTTGCCCCGGAGGTCACGGTCGTATAGGCACTCTCCTTCCATATCGGCGCCGTATACCCAAAAACCGGCTTTTTTTAGTTCTTCCACGGCACGGGGTAAATTGGCAGTCTCCGCCTGTTGAACCCAGGCCGAAGCCCCCGCGGAAGTTTTGGATATTGTTTCAGCGTGTTTTGCTATGCGCCTGTGCCTGGTTATCACCAAGTCAACGCCAAACTGATCGCAGGAACGCAGTATAGCGCCGTAATTGTGGGGATCAGTTATTTCGTCCAATATTACAACAAGAACATCGCTTTTTATATCGCTGTCATTTTCCAGGCCCTCAAGAAATTCTTCAAGGGAAATTTCCGCGCCAAAACCGCCTTCGTCAACAGCAAGGGCTATGCCTCGGTGAAGGGGCGCCAAGCGGTCAAGCTCCACAGTGCCTACCCTATCTGTGCGTATTTTTTTTTCATTTGCCAGAATTGTAAGCGAACGGGCTTTTGGGCCGGGCTTTGCAACCAGAAGCGGGCCGCAAGGCCGTCCTGATTTTATCCTTTCTTCAATAGCGTGAAAACCTGTAAGGTAGATCATTTAAATTTTGTATGTCTTATAGTTATAGGTCTTCGATATTCTCGCCATCAGGAAGATTTTTAAGGTAAAAATCCAGAGCCGTCAACCTTACATTACCGCTTTCGGCTTGAGATTTCCCTTCCTGAATGGCCTTTATGGCCCCCAAAAGGTTTTCAAGCAGGCGCTTTGCTTCCTTCATGCCTGATTCGCCTGTCGCAAGGATTAATTTGTCTATATTCCCCATTGTTATGGAATCAGTATTATTAAAACCCGAAGATGTCAGGCTGGAGATTATCGTACCTAGTTCTGTCCGCAACTCTTCAATAGTCATGGCAATACTCCTGTATCTGGAACTAATATATCTTACTTGGAGAAAAAAGACTAGCGCATAAATCGGCATCATCAGGGCGGCGGCGGCAAGGCCGTAAAAGCAGCCCCGCGCTTCGGCGGAGGAGACCGAAGCGGGGGTTGCCGTTACTTTTCGGATCCTGTTGGTCCTGTCGGTACTACATCCTCGTCATCGTCAGATTCTTTTACTGTAAACTTAGGCAAACTAGCTAAGCCAACCAGCCATATATCATCATGGCTAATATCAACGAACTGTATTTCAACCGTTATTTCCCCTGCGGGAAGAGGTTGTGTTTTTGGATCAAATCCCAGATGATAGTACGATTCTGTAACTGTAGCAGTAAAAGAAAGTTTATCAGAAGAACCTTCCAGCTCTTTAATAAAGTCTTTGCCATCAAAAAGAGCTTTAATATCATCATCAGCATCATCAGGAAGAGTAACTTTGGCTTTAAGGCCGACCAAGTCGAACATATCGCCTTTCGTGTACTCGGTTTTAGCCGACTCAATGATTTCCAAGTTTACTTTAACCACTTTGGGTGGTGGAAGATTTTTCCAATTATTAGCGCTTAACACAAGATTAGCTTTGTTAAAAGTTATGCTTTTGTCAGGACGAAGAAAAGCTATTGGGTTTTCCTTTTGATTATCCTGGTCATACATAAATAAGACAATGCTTCCAGTATCAAATGTCCCGCTGCCTGTGTACAGTGAAAGCTTAGAATCTATGTTCAGCGTAACTTTTCCGTTTTTTATTTGGGGAAGACGTTGGTAACTGCTATGCGGATCCTCCGCCCAGGTATCATATCCAAAAATCTCGTCTTCGCCATTATAGGCAGAGAGAGACATATAGTTTCCCTCGTAATTCTCTGAGATGTCTTTTATGGTAAGGGTTCTTTGGATTTCGAATTCCCAGTTACTAACGTCTAAAGTAGCGTTATCGGCCTTGTGATCTGTGGAGAGAGTAGGATATGCCCAACCTGCATTACTACTCCAATCAGACGGTGACCTATATATATATGCAGAGGTTAATTAATATCTCGCTACCTGTGTACGGTTGTTCATCACCCCCATTGTTATCTCGTGAATATAACTTCAGCTCGGCTTTTCCGTTGGTTATTTCGGCAGGAAAAAGCGATAAATCCCCGTTGGGTGCCTTTTTTGTATCAGAATCATAGCCCATAACAGAAACCCAGTTCCCCTCATCTTTTACGTAACAGGCATAGAACCACACATATTTTCCGTTCGTGTCCTCGGGGAAGCCTTTTATGGTAAGGGTTCTTTGAGTGGACGACGGGGGGTCGTCTTTTGTAACCGGATTTACGGGCGTAACCGGGTTTTCTGGCTGGGTTATGATCGGTGGGTTCAGGACATCGGCCAAATTTGCGAGGTTAAATGTCGCTTTGCCTGTACCGCCATTCGCTCCGGCCTCAACATCCGTTATGGCTTTGCCCTGTACCGGAATCGTTGGGATTTTGACTTCGTTGCTTGCCGTTAAAGTGCCCTGGAATGGTATTGTACCCCCGGGAGACTTGGCGTCCGGAAAGAAGCCGATGTCGCCGCTGGAAGGCACCACGACTACCATGCCCCAGGATATGGTGGTTCCGCCCAAGGTTATCTGGTAATAATTGCCGCTTGCTACCGACTTCGCGACGGCCTTTACAGGCTTGCTTTTGGTGATGGCTATCACAAGCGACTTGCCATCCACAGTGGCCTTAACCTCAAGGAGCTTGTCCTGGCCCGTGTTGCCGGTTGTGTTACCGGTTGTTGTACCGGGGTTCTTGGTCTGTGGCTGCGGTATTAAGTCCAGGTCGCAGGATACCAGGCCAAATGCCAAAAGGCAGACCAGCGCGAGCGTGAAATAAAATACCTTTCTCATACTAAAACTCCTTTGTCCGTTGAGAATATACAAAGCCAGTACCATACGAGGGCCACGATCAGCACTGGGCGTGGGATATGGGCGCTTAAAAGGGCTCCCTTCATACTCATGGTGTAATTATATACGCCAATGGCGAAAAATCAAGACTTCGGGCTTTCGGCGGCTTTCTCCGGCGAATTAAAACGCATGTTAGAGTATCGGCAGGAATGTCCAAACAGCGGGGGACTAGAACGCAGCGTCAGTAATGCCGCTTTAAAGGAACGCTTGTCTCAGCCAGAAGGCTGTGGAGCAGCCCATAATTGGCGCAGTATTTGTTTTTTTCGGTTTTAAGAAGTTCTTTTTCTGCCAAAAGATCCAGGTCGCGGCGCAGGGTCATTGGGTTAAGCCCCCGGTATATGCCGGCAATTTCCGGGTTTAGAATCGCTATTTCATCAAGACTATAAAATCGGTTGGCAGGTATACTATACGCCAGCTGGCGTATGCGCCGCAGGATCTTCCGGTTTTTTCCCTCATCCTGCATTTTTACGGTAATATCATGGACAAAGTTGTTCCAGGTCAACTCTGTTTGATTTTTATGAATGATATCAATCGTAGTTTCCAGGCCGTCGCGGAATCCCTCAATAGCATATTGAATAAACGCGCTCAAATCTCCGGTTTCAGAAGCGTTTTGCAGCTGCCGGTAGTATTCGGTCCGGGTATTGTTGTAATGGTTTGACAAAATATGCGAAGCAATGCCGGGAACGCCTGCCCGCATCAGAATATAGAATTCAAGGAGCCAGGCGGTCCTTCCGTTGCCGTCCAAAAAGGGATGTATCCACGCAATATACACATGGGAAACAATTGCCTCAATTACCGCCTCGTCAAAATGCTGTTCCCGCGCGTAATGAAAATCCTGAATCAGCCAGTCGCAGAGTTTTTTGACAAACCCCTCAACCATTTCAAAGGATGGAGGCCGGTAAGCGCCTACAACAACATTCCGCCTGCGAAATTGCCCGGGATTGCCGCCAAAGGCTTCGCCGATATTTTTCCCAACCATTTCATTGAAACGCCTTATAAGTTCCGGCGAGATAATAGCGGAGCTTTTTTCCCTGATCAGCTCTTTTAGGATAACATTGAACGCCTCAAGAATATTCTCGACTTCCTGCTGCTGGTATTTCCTGCTGGGCTCGAGGTCTCTGCCGCTTTGAATCTGCGCCAGATCCTTTTCAGACAGCGTATTGCCTTCAATGGCGGTTGTAGCCAACGCTCCCTTGTTCAGGAACGCGGAAAGCAACTGCCGGCGGTAATCCGGCCTAATCGGGGTGTTCAGTATCGAATTGATATAGGCGTAGCATTGCCCAAGCAGATTTGAAGTTTTTTCGCTTAAGCTCCAATTGGCCCTGAACGAAATATGTTCAAGCGTGTTTTTCACAATGAAAAGTATAAAATACCATCATTTTATTGTCAATTTTCCTGACAATTTGCAAACATTTTTTTATCAAAAAGTATTCTAATTCATTATATTATATAGAATTACGCGTAACAATCCTGTTTACAAAATATTAAACAAAATGAGGATTTTTACCCGCTTACCGCGAGGCAACCTGGCCTTCCGAGACTACCCTTCCTTCCCGGCTGTAGAGCCTTCTTGGGTTTTCCGGATCCGTAACCTGTTCCCCGCGATGGAAAAACAGATACTGAAAATTACCTGGAGGAAGCGGAAGGGTCAAAGTATAGAAGCCGGGGCTTAATTCCTTTAGCTCGTACATGAACGGATCCCAGTTATTAAAGCTTCCGCCAACGGTGATTAATTCGCCGGGATCGGAGTGGTAGACGAACCTGTAGGTTCCAGGCCGAACAGCGTCCAGGTAAGGCTTGGGTTTGTCCGGCAGGGGGAAACGCGATTCCATGATGCCGGACGGGCCTGTAACGCTGATTGGGTTTGTTGGATCCGTTGTCCAAAGGCCGTCAATTATCAGCCGGTAATCCAGATTCTTTAAGTCTGCGGGAATTGTTTCGATGTGGAACAGTATTCCGGAATCAATATTGGGGTCTACTCCCTTTATGCGTTTGCCATTGAGATACAACTCAGCACTATCCCTTGGGATCAAAAGCTGCCTAAACCAGTAAACCTTGGCATAGCCTTCGTGGGCAAAGGAAATACCTACCCTACGATAGGACGACGGAGCGGTAAAAAGCACGCCGTCCTCGAAAATTTCAGGTCTACCCGGCTTGGAGATAGACCTGAGATGGTCAATAAACAGGTAAGAATCTGTATCGACCGCCTGGATATTTCCGATAATAAGTATAAGGAGCGCCGCCGCTATGACCGCTTTCATTTTATTCTTTACAATTATCGGTGGATAACCCAATATCTTAATATGCCGTCCTTAAACGCGCTGGAGAAATTTAAATCCTCGTTCAAAACCCTGGGGTTGGAACTCCAAACCTTAAAGGATTTGGACCTGCCTTTTGATGATCTCCCTCTGCCGGACAAAGAGCCCGCAAATGAACCGCCTTTGGCCGCCGAGCCCGAAAGCGCAGAACCGGCTGTAGAACCGGTTCAGGAAGAAACCACCAGCGAACCATATCCGCCGCCTGAAACTGAATCCTCAGGCGGAATGGATTTCTTGTCCGATCTTGGCGACTTAGTGGGAGATGGAGCAGGCAATCTTCCTGTTGATGAAGTTCCAGGCGAAACGGATTTAGGCGAACCTCTTCCATCTGGTCAGGAAGGCGCTGGTTTTGCCAATGAAGAACCTCCTACAGAAGTCCCAGGGGCCGAAGTCTCAAGCATAGATGATATTCCCCCGGACAATGAAATCTCCAACGGCGAAGGCAAAACTCCTCCGGGCCTTTTAAACGGTTTTGCCGATGAAATTGAGGCTGAACGGGCCTCTTCGGGGAAAAAGAAGGCCAAAAAGAAAACACCCGATGAAGATTCTTTAGACCAGGGTTTGGGCGATCTTGATATACCCGATCTTGGCCCGGCTAACGAAGATATTGATAGTCAGAACCTGGATGAATCTGCTTTGCCTGACCAGGGGCAAGAAGATCAGGATGCAGGCCTTCCCGATTTTGACCTGGACAACCTTTTGCCTCTCTCGGAGGAAACTGTGGAGCCAATTGCTCCCGGAGCCGGAGATGAAATCCCGGCGGAAGATTCAGGAGAAGCCGGCAGTCCTGACGAATCCGATATGGGCCTGCCGGATTTTCCTGATTTTGATAACGTCGAAAACATGGAGCTTTACGGAGAAGATGCTCCAGACGGTCAAGGAAAGGCTGATACAGATCTATCAAGCAATGACTCTGCAGGCTTTGACTTAGGGGACATTCCTGATTTTAGCGACAGTGAAAACCAGGAACCTCAAGCAGACGGGGCTTCAGATGCTGCTTTTGCGGATGATTTCGGCGTTCCATCCGATGCTACGACGGAAGATACCGGAGCAATGGATATGTCTGGCCTTGATTTGGGGGACATTCCCGATTTTGGCGGTGATGAGAGCCCCATGCCTCCTCCGTCTGGGGAACCTGCTTCATCTGACACAGCGTACACAGAAAGCGATGAAGACGGTTTTGATTTCGGCGGAGAAATTCCGGATACCGGCGCTGAGGCAACACTGGAAGATATCTCTGCGGATGGTTTTGACAGTTTTAGTCCGGATTCCGGCTCATTGGGCGATGGCTTTGACAACATGGGCAGCATGGATGAATTCGGCAGCCTGGATGATTTTGGGATTCCGGGTTTGGACACCGGCTTTGACACCACAGCTCCGGGAAAAGGCAAGGCTCCCGGCAAAAAGGGCAAGGCCCCGTCAGACACAGCGAATGAAGTTGAAGAAATAAGCCTCACCCTGGAGGAATTGGAACAGTTCCAGGAAACACTCTCATCTTACCCCCTGAATCTTAGAATAGCCTGCGAAGAATTAATAGCCGAAAAAGCTGTTCCGCCGGAACAGATGTCCCGCCTGATTGGAATGCTGATAGAAGGCGCGCCCGCCGCGGAAACCGCCGCTTTGGCAGGGAAACTGCTGGAAAAACCCATACCTATTCCAAAAGGCTATGAGAAAAGAACCGGCGAGGATTTGGAAGCCGAACAGTCCAGTTTCGCGTATATTTTTGTTCACAACTTCCTTCCCGTGTTAAGGCTTTTCGGGGCTATTGCCCTGGTCGTCCTTTCCGCTGGCTATCTTTCCTACCGTTATATTTATATGCCTATTAAGGCCGAGAAAATATACAAACTCGGAATAGAGCGGATTGAAGCCAGCGAATATTCCAGGGCAAATGAGCGGTTTTTGGAAGCCTATAGAATACACCCAAAAAAGCCGTGGTTTTACACTTACGCCAGGGCCTTCAGGGACGCAAGGCAATATACCCTTGCGGAAGAAAAATACAGGGAACTGCTTAATTTTACGGCTTCAAAAAACAAGCGTGGAATTCCCGAAAAAGTCGCCGTTTTGGAATATGCCGATTTAGAAACAAATTACATAGGGGATTATCAGACAGCGGATAACATAATAAGGCGCAATATTTTGGATTATTTTCCTATGGACAAGGAAGGCCTTCTTGCCCTGGGGGATAACAACCTGATTTGGGGCGAGTACGATAAGGACCGCCTTGAAGACGCCCGTGAAGCATACGCCAAACTGATAGAACGTTACGGCCGCACCGATCCATTGCTGGAAAGAATGCTGAAGTATTTTATTCGTACTGATAACCTGGGACAAGTGCTGGCCCTGCAAAACCATTTTATGTCCTCCGTAAAAACGATTATTTCCTCCGCCACGCTGGCTGAAATGGGAGGCTACTTCCTGGACAAGAGGCTTGAAAAAGTCCGCGGCGTTCCTAATGAATATCTTGACCAAATTAGCGGAATCAGGGAGATACTTTTAAGATCCGTGAAGCAGGATCCTATGCTTCCGGAATCCTACTATCACCTTGCCAGGTATTATAATTATTTCGAAAATTTTACGGACGAAAGGCTTACGCTTGAAGTAGCGGTACGCGCTTTTGAGGCGGCAAAGGAAGAAAGCCCAAAACGAATCGGGTATCATATTAATGCCCTGCGCCGTTATGCGGAAGTTTTAATTAACGGGAAAGAATTTTTTCCTGCCGAAGAAAGCCTTATAAAGGGAATTAATGTTTACCAGGACGGGTTATCCCGCAGGCTGCTGACACGCTCGCCGGAATATGGCAGGTTATACGCCGATCTTGGGGATTTGGAATTCTTTGTAAAAGACGGAGATATGCAGACAGCTCTGGACTATTACAACTATAGCGAACAGAACGGCTGGTCGCCGCCTGAAATCCAATACCGTATGGGCGCGGCGCACTATCAGCTGCGCCAATGGGGACCGGCGCTGGAACGCCTTTTTGCGGCTTTCAGGGAAGTACCGCAAAACCGCCGCATACTTTACGCTCTTGGGAATGTGTCGTACATGAGGGGAAATTATTTCGCGGCCCAGGGCTATTATGACAGGCTTCTGGAAATACTTGAGGACGACAGATCCCGTTTACCCCCGATTGCGCCTACGGATGACGAAGAGCAGCTTGACATAGTGGAACGCCTAATGGTTGCCCAGAACAACCTGGGGGTAGTCCTGGAAGCTCTGACTGAGCGTACCGGCAACATCAGCTACCGTTCCCGCGCTCAGGGGCTGTATTCCGACTCCGAACGCGCCTGGGACATACTTACCAGAAATCCTACAAGCATGATCCGGATGCGCCCTTCCCCTGACATTACCGCTCCAAGCGTTAATCCTGCCTATCTGAATGTTCAGAACAGCCTACGTCCCGTACCTGGCTATGAACACCAGTTCTTTCTTAGGATCGACAAGGATGTGCTTGAACCTTCCTCATGGGAAGACCTTGCCCCTTCCGGATTCCGCCTTTCCGAAGGGATCCATACCGGCAGATAACAAAGATAATCGGCCAAATGGAGGGAAATCAGTCCCTGTACCAATTTTCAGCCTGAATGGTAGTACGGCCAGTCTTGTTGTTATACAACGTTACTTCTATATAGTAGGTTCCTGGGCCGAGTCTTTCGGAAAACATGGCATTACTATCCTCCCCGGAATCATCGTCTTCTGCAATAAGGTTCCCCTGGGAATCATAAAGTTTCAGGTATGTGTCGGTGCTTCCTGTTGTCAGGATTATCAATAAATTGCTTTTATGGGATAAGTCGCACCTATACCACCTTGACTCGGAAGAAGAACGGAACAAAACAGCGAGCGAATCATCGTGTTTTAAAAGGGCAGCCCTGGAACGCTGGGTATTTCCTTCATCAGCAGGGGCACCTTCAAAAAGCACCCTGATACTATATGGGCCGGTTTCGTTTTCGTCATAACCCCGCAGCTTAAAAAGATAAGTTCTACCTGATTCGACAAAAAGATCCAGCCTGGCATTTGACTCTTCGCCAGCGTCATCGTTTTCATCAATTAAGTTACGGGAGGCATCATAGGCTTCCAGGTATGTGTCTACACCCCCTGTTGTTTCCACAGTTAAAAGCCCTGTTCCTGATGGACGCACACTGTACCAATATTCTTCGCCTGAATAAAGGTGGGCAGGAACCCAACTTCCTACACTCAGTTCTTTTGGAGACTGGGCGAAGAGACAACCTGGAATGAATAAAAGCAGGACTGCAATTACGGCCAAGCCGCTTGTTTTATTTGACATGACGTTCTCCGAATTTTCAGGCTACCAGAAAATCTAAAAGCAGGCAATCGTTTACTCAGGCAACGGCGCAGCCGCGAGCCGTTGACATATCCTCGAATGGAATGGTAAATTTTCATTAACACTGCATGGTTCGGTTAAGGCCAGTTGGTGGGCGATTAACTCAGTGGCGAGAGTACTACCTTCACACGGTAGGAGTCACTGGTTCAAATCCAGTATCGCCCATCGACTGGCTTTGGTGTATAATCTCTTTTTATGTATGGAAGGGAATGTTAGTTCAATATACCGGACGCCTTAACCGCGTCTTTTATGGGAAAAAAGAAATAAGGGTTGATGAGAAAGTACCTGTTTTGGCAAGGATGTACGGAAGACGATTAAAGGGGCACAAGTCTTTGGGGTTTACGGCGTGGTAATCTGTGACGCACGATCTTTTCACCCAGTTGTTTTTAATTTATACTGGATATACGAATCGGTAACGGAGATATCAATATGGCAATCCCAAAAGAAATGCAAGGCAAATACAATGAAATCGTTGCAATGATTGTTGACTTCTGCGATAAAAAACTTAACGACGACTATAAAAGGTTATGCATGGGATTGTTGGAAAAACTCTGCCGCAAGCGTCCATCGCCATTGCTTTCAGGGCGCGCTAATACATGGGCGGCCGGAATAGTGTATGCCATGGGCTCGAACAATTTTATTTTTGACAAGACGCAGAAGATACATTTAACGTCCAACGAGCTTGTCGCTCCTTTTGGTGTTTCTACCAGTACAGCCAGCGGTAAAGCGGCTGAAATAAAGAAAATGTTTAAAATTGATTTTTTCCATTCCGAATGGCTGCTACCGGAACATATAGAAAATAACCCAATGATTTGGATGGTCCAGGTAAACGGGTTTTTCGTTGATATCCGTGATATGCCTCTGGAAGTACAAGAGCAGGCATTTGAAAAGGGGATCATTCCATATATACCAGGAGAAAAAGAAAGACAAGAGGAGTAAAAACTAATTCACCTATAAAATGAATGGATATTCAAAGATAAATATGCGTCCGTAAAAGATGGTAAAATTAAAAGAGGCAGACCTGAAGCATGGAAAAGAGCCCTGTCCTTATTAGGATCAGCTCATCACCCCATTAAATCTCTGTTTTTGCTTCCGAATTAGGCAATATTTTGGTTCCGGCTTTGGCGGTTTTCAATGTCATATTCATCACAGTACAAATTTTCTTGAAAATTCCATTGACAGATGTTCAGGTCTATTATATAATCACAAATAGCCCATGACAAAAAGGATATAAAGTGAATCTTGACGAGTATGCGGTTATTAGGACAGGCTTGGTACTTTCCCGAAAAGAAGCGCAGCCGGGTGAAAATTGCCAAATTTACCCTGCCCTTAGCCTGAAGAATATAACCGAAGAGGGGCAGGTACTTTTAACCGAGATAGAAAACTATTCAGCTGTTGAACAGTTGAAAGAAGAGTACTTTACAAGAGAGGGTGATGTACTTCTCAGATTAAGTGCATCTTATACTGCGGTTATTATTACCAAAAAAGAGTGCGGATTACTCGTTCCATCACATTTTGCCATTATACGGGGGAAAAAAATGATCGATCCTCGTTATCTGCGCTGGTGGTTAGCAAATAAAAGAAAATGGTTTTATAAAGTTGCCAGCGGAGGAACAATGATGGGTACTATCAGTTCAGGATATGTTGCGCAGATGCCATTTGAACCGCCGTCGCTGGAAAAGCAACGTAGAATAGGAGAAATGTTTGAATTGCTGGATAGAGAACGACAATTACTCTCATCACTCGCAGTAAAGAAAAAACAACTGATCAATAAAGTATTAATAAATTTTGTTAATGACAAAGGGGACGTGATATGACCACACGAAAAAACATTGAAAATACGTTATGGAAAGCCTGTGATAGTTTTCGCGGAAAAATTGACAGTTCACGCTATAAGGATTACATCCTGTCTATGCTGTTCGTAAAATACCTGAGCGATCTCAACAAAGAGCGCCGCGCTGAATATAGCCTCCGCTTTAAAGGCGACCAACAGCGCGTTGAGCGTGCGATGAACCGCGAATCGTTTGTTTTGGACGAAAAGTCCTCTTTTGATTATCTATACAAAAACCGCACAGACACAAAAATCGGGCAAAAAATCAATGTCGCGCTGTCTGCTATTGAGGAGCGTAATGGCTCAAAACTGCGGAATGTATTTCGTGCCATCGACTTTAACTCCACTGTTGATCTCGGCGAACCACGCGAAAAAAACGCCATACTAAAAAATTTTCTTGAAGATTTTAATGGACTTGACCTTTCGCCTTCACAGCTTGATTCGTCCGATATAATAGGTGATGCATACGAGTACATGATTGCCAATTTTGCATCTGACGCTGGTAAAAAAGGCGGGGAGTTTTTTACACCGAGCCGCGTTTCGGAACTTGTTGCAAAACTTGTTCAGCCGAAAGAGAATGACCGAATATACGACGCTACTTGCGGAAGCGGCGGTCTTTTACTCAAAGCTTACAAAGAAGCTGGCACGAAAAAAGTCGCTATTTACGGACAGGAGCGTAATGCTCAAACATGGGCGCTATGCAAAATGAACATGTTTTTGCACAACATACCCGATGCGACCATTTGGCAAGGCGATACTCTTTCAAATCCTCAAAACATCGCAAAAGACAAACTGATGAAATTTCAAGTAGTTGTGGCGAATCCGCCGTTCTCGCTTGATAAATGGGACAGTGGATTCCTGCCTGACGAAAAGACGAAAATGTCCGCAGGGCTAGACACATGGAAACGCTTTGATTGGGGCGTACCGCCGATATCAAAAGGCGATTACGCCTTTGTCTGCCATATGCTACACTGCCTTGACGACACAACCGGACGAATGGGCGTAGTCCTGCCTCACGGCGTGTTATTCCGTGGAGCGCAAGAGGGCAAAATTCGCCGGACAATAATCGAAAAATTCAATTTACTTGATGCGGTTATTGGACTTCCTGCCAATTTGTTCTTTGGTGCTGGAATTCCGGCATGTATACTTATTTTCAAAAAGAACCGTTCCACGAAAAATATTTTCTTTATTGACGCCTCCGGCGAAGACAACTATGAAAAAAGCAAGAACCAAAACATTTTACGCGCACAAGACATCGATAAAATAGTCAAAACTTACCGCAAGCGTACTGTCATAGAAAAATACAGTTATGAAGCGAAATATAAGGAAATTGTTGAAAACGACTTTAATCTTAACATACCACGTTATGTTGACAATTTTGAAGAAGAGGAAGAAATAGACATTGCCGCCGTAAAAGCAGAAATCGCGGAGATTGAAACGGAACTTGCAGATGTACAGGCGCAAATGGCGAAGTATTTGGCGGAGTTGGGAATATAAGGGGAGTGAAGAAATTGCTGGAGAATATCTCACGCAGAGGCGCAAAGGACGCAGAGATGAAAAAAGAAAGGAATGAAACCGTGACAAATTGTCACGGTTTGAAAATGAACGCAAGAAACATCAGACAATTATCCATTGAAGAGGCAGGTGATAAAAATGAATAAGGTTGAATTGCCAAGCGGGTGGAAAAGTGTAAAATCAAGAGAAATATTTGGCAGTATTTCAGACAGGTCTCACAATGGTCAACTTCAGGTGTTATCTGCAACGCAAGATAGAGGGATTGTTCCACGTACTGAGATGGATATTGATATAAAGTTTGGCGAAAAAGCATTACCAACATATAAAAAAGTAGTTCCGGGTAATTTTGTTATTCACTTGCGTTCGTTTCAAGGTGGATTGGCATATTCGGACGTTGAAGGAATCATAAGTCCTGCATACACCATTTTGAAACCAAAAGTTGAAATATGCGACTACTATTATAAGTGTTTATTTCAGAGTGTGGACTATATAAAACGGCTAAACTCGGCTGTTTACGGTATCCGTGACGGTAAGCAGATAAGTTATGATACGTTTGGAGTGATAAAAATTCCTCTTCCTCCCCTCTCCGAACAACACGCCATAGCCGAAATCCTTATAACTGCTGACAAACTCATAGCAACAAAGGAACACTTTATAGCCACAAAGCAAAAACAAAAGCAGTGGCTTATGCAAAATCTGCTGACAGGCAAAATACGCCTGCCTGGATTTAATAGAGAGTGGAAAAAAGTGAGATTGAGAGAAATTGGGTATTTTAGTAAAGGGAAAGGCTTAAGCAACGATGACAAAGGAAGTGGCAATGTTCCTTGCTTAAGTTATGGGGAGATTTATACTACGCATAATGAATACATCAAAGAATTTCATTCATTTATATCTAAAGAAGTCGCACAATATTCCTATCAACTGAAAAAAGGAGATTTACTTTTCACTTGTTCTGGTGAGACAAAAGAAGAAATAGGAAAATGCGTTGCATTTATTGATGATTTTGAAGCATATGCAAGTGGTGATATTATTATTATTTCACCAACAAAAGAAATAAATTCTACTTTTATGGGATTTTTATTAAATTCTTATTATGTTGTTAAGCAAAAGGCAAGTTATGGGCAAGGAGACTCAATAGTTCATATTTCAAAAGACTCAATAGAACGAATTATTATTTATCTTCCCCCTCTCCCCGAACAACATGCCATCGCCAATGTCCTCTCCACCGCAGACCGTGAAATCGAACTGTTAAAAAAAGAATTGGAACAACAGAAACAAATAAAAAAACACCTCATGCAGAAACTACTCACTGGTAAAATTCGTGTAAAGGGGGCAGAAGTGTGAACAACAGAAAAAGCATGGGCAAACCAAAAAACAGTGTTTTGTTGCCAGTTGCACCCGGCCTTGCCGAAGTTCCAGGCGGATACATTGATATGCGCAACGCCATTATTGCAAAAATCCAGGAAAGTCGTCTTCGTTTTGCAATACAGGTAAATTCAGGAATGATTGAACTCTATTGGGAAATAGGCAATGAAATTCTGAACCGCCAAAAAAACGAAGGTTGGGGCACAAAAGTTATAGATCGGCTTTCAAAAGACCTTAAAGATACCTATCCGGAACTAAACGGATTCTCTCCAAGAAATCTTAAGTATATGCGAAAGTTCGCTGAACACTGGCCTGATGTCCAAATTGTGCAACAAGTTGTTGCACAAGTACCCTGGCATTACATATATCAGGTGAAGTTAAAGGAACTATGAAAAAAGCAAGCAGAAAAATCGGGAAATCAGGTATAAGCGCGGCGCTTTACAATGATGCGCGAAATATAATTCTGAACGCAAGAACAGCAGCAATACATAGCGTTGATTTTGAGCGCGTTATGATGTACTGCGGTTGGGTGAGCGTATATTTGTTGAAGAGCAGCATGGTAAAGAACGTGCGGATTATGGCGAGTATCTTGTGAAAAATCTGTCAGAACAACTTGAACATGAATTTGGCAGTGGTTTTTCGATTCGTCAATTGGAACTTTGCAGACAATTTTATCGTCTTTATCCAATTGCGAACGCAGTACGTTCGCAATTCAATTGGGCGCAATATCGGCTTTTAATTCGGATTGATGATGTCCATAAACGTGAATACTACGGGCTTGAAGCGTTAAATAACGCATGGACAGGACGGGAACTTGAGCGACAAATTAATTCATTGTTATATGAGCGTTTACTCCTCAGTAATAAAAAAGAAAATGTACTTGCCATGGTGCGTAAAGAAAGCATCCCTGAAAAACCAGCGGAAATAATTAAGGATCCCATGGTTCCAGAGTTTCTTGGCTTAAAACAGGAAGCGCAATATTACGAACACGATATTGAGACAGCATTGATAACCCATATGCAAGAATTTTTACTTGAATTAAGGCAAGGTTTTTCGTTCGTCGCAAGACAAAAATGTATTTTGCTTGAAAATGACGAGTTTTTCGCCGATTTGATATTTTACAACCGCCTATTGCGCTGCTTTGTTGTTATTGAAATCAAAACACACAAACTTACTCATGAAGATTTAGGTCAATTACAGATGTATGTCAATTATTACGACAGATATGAGAAACTGCCTGATGAAAATCCTACCGTAGGAATAATGCTTTGTACTGCTAAAAACGATTTATTGGTAAAAATTACCTTGCCCGAAGAAAACCAGAATATCCTGACAAGTAAATATCAACTTTATTTACCTTCAGAAAATGATTTATTGAAGGAAATCAAGGAATTTATTAGTTTGACAAAACTACTAAAAGCGAGAGGTAAAAAATTATGACAACCCACCCTGATATGTACCTTGAAAAAGAATTCCAAATACAGATAGCGGATGTATTGCAAAAACTTGGTTATTTATCTTTATCGCCGGAAGAATGTCATCGCGAGCGTGAAGGAGGGTACAATGTGCTGCTAAAAGATATTCTACGCGTAAAACTGTTGGAATTAAACATATTCGAGTATGGTGGTACAAAACAACGCTTTAAATCTGCAAACATTGAACGCGCTATTGACGAGTTAAATGTAAGTATTGACGATGCCGGGGGGCTTATCAAGGCAAGTGAAAAAATTTATGACGCCTTACTGCTTGGTCGCGACTTTCCGGAAACAGTAGTAGATGGCAGAACATTGTCTTTCAATCTGCGTTATATCGACTGGACGCATATCGAAAATAACGTGTTTCACTTTACTCGAGAATTTATAGTGTCTAATGCGGCAGGTGATGGTGGTGCTATGCCTGATTTCGTTCTGTTCATCAATGGTATCCCATTAGGTGTAATTGAATGTAAATCATCCATATTGGATGAAAAGCTGGCTGTAGAACAACATATCCGTAATCAGGGTGTAGAATATATCCCACAGCTTTTTAAGTTCGCTCAGATACTGCTTGCAAGTAATAAAAACGCTATTCTTTTTGCAACAACAGGCACGCCAAAAAAATTTTGGAATATCTGGAAAGAGGAAGACACCGAGTGGCAGAAAGAGAAACTTGCACAATGTATGATTGACCGTTTGCCCACAGAACAGGATAAAGCGTTAGTATCGCTTTTTACACCGGAAAGATTGCTCAGGCTAACACGATATTTCATCTTGTATGATAAAAATATAAAGAAGATAGCACGTTATCAGCAGTTTTTCGCCGTTGAAAGAATTATCAAAACAGTAAATACTGACGACTCTATGACCAGAAACAGGCAAAGCGGGATTATATGGCACACACAGGGAAGTGGAAAATCGCTGACTATGGTAATGCTTGCTAAATATTTAATGGAACAGATTATTGGATGTAAAGTGATCGTTGTTACAGACCGCACAGAACTTGATCGTCAAATTGCGGAAACATTCAGTCATACACGATTGAAACCTGCGCGCGCCACAAGCGGTAAAAATTTGATCGACCTTATCACTGGGGGGAAAGCCGACATTGTAATGGCAATAATCAACAAGTTCAGTAAGGTGGAGAACAGTAAAGTCATAATTGAAGATCGTAATGTTTTTGTGCTTGTGGACGAAAGCCACCGTACGAATTACGGTAGTCTTGCGGCTAAAATGCGGTTAGTGTTCCCGAATGGCTGTTATATCGGTTTCACAGGTACGCCACTGATGAAGAATGAAAAAACCGCCACCCGCTTCGGCGGTAAGTATATCCACAAATACACAATTAAGGACGGCGTTGACGATAAAGCCATTGTGCCTTTAATTTATGAGGGACGTTTTGTAGAACAAAACGTTGACGAAAATAATATAGATTTATGGTTTGAACAGATTACCCGCCGCTTGTCGGAAAAGCAAATTGAAGATTTAAAGAGCCGCTGGTCTCAGCTTAAACGTCTGACATCTACTGACGCACGTATCCGCCGTATTGCCCTTGATATCAATATGCACTTTCTTACCGATTTTAAGAATACAGGGTTTAAAGCTATGCTTGCCTGTAATTTCAAACGGGACGCGGTACGTTATCTGGAATGTTTTGAGCAGTTAGGTGATTTAACAGCCGCCGTGGTCATCTCTCCGCCTGATATGCGCGAGGGTTATGAAGAAGTGGACGAGGAACCCGACAATAAAGTCTTCACTTATTGGAAAAAGATGATGAATCGTTATATAAAAACAGAAAAGTATGAGGAAAGTATAAAAGATCAGTTTCTTGATGGTGATATTGACATTCTTATTGTCTGCGGTAAATTGCTGACGGGTTTTGATGCTCCGTTAACACAAGTTATGTATATTGATAAGGAACTCAAAGAACACGGTCTCTTGCAGGCAATAGCCAGAGCGAACCGTATCTATGACGGCAAGGATTACGGATTGATTGTGGACTATCGCGGATTGATTTCTAAGCTTGATGAAGCTATGGAAATATACAGTGGCGCAGGGCTTGAAAATTTCGACAGTGGAGAAATTAAGGGAGCCGTTGTAGATATCATTTCTTGTGTAGGTAAAATTCGCGAAGCATACTCAAATTTACTTGATATTTTTGGTAGTGTACGAAACAACAAGGACACAACAGCATTCGAAGACATTCTTGAGGATGACAAGAAACGAGATAACTTCTATGTTTTATTATGCAATTTTGGTAAAGCGCTTGCAATGACTCTAAATTCTGAAAAGGTATGCGCTGTATTGACAAAAGACGAAATAGAGCAATATAAACATGTCTTTGCGTTTTTCTCTAAGGTTCGCCGGAGCGTTAAAATCCGTTATTCAGATGCAATTGATAATAAGGAATACGAGCCACAAATGCAGAATTTACTTGACATGCATCTTGCTGTAGTTGGGATAAAACAAATCACAAACCCTGTGGACATTCTAAACCATGACGAAATAGAAAAAGAACTCGCTGAACTTGGTTCTTTGCGTGCCAAGGCAGATGCTATTCGTTCCACAATGACGAAAAGCATAAAAGAACATCATGATATAAATCCGGTATTTTATGACAGTTTCTCAAAACGTATCAAGGAGGTTTTAGAGGAATATAAAAACCGTGTTATCAGTGAAGCAGAATATTTGAACAAAATGAAAAGTATTGTCGAGGATTATCGCAAAGGGCAAACGAACATCACTTTTCCGGAGAAAATAAAAGGAAATATTCATGCACAGGCTTTTTATGGTGTTATCAGTGCGGTTTTCGCCGAAGCAAAAGAAGTACGGATTGATTTTGACACCATTGCCGATATTACACTTGCAGTAACAGAAATCATTGAAAAAAACAATTCTGTTGACTGGCAAACTAATACTGATATTCATAACCGTATTGCACAGGACATTGACGATTTATTTTATGAATATGAGCAAAATGGATTCAAAGTCGATTTTGATACAATTGATAAATTAACTGAGAACGTAAAAACAGTTGCTCTTCGAAGGTTCAGATGAACAAAATAATATATCTGGACGGACGTAAAGTCGTATATGAACTAGATCGGAAAAAAGTCAAAAATATTAACCTGCGAATCCGTTATGACTGTTCGGTTTATGTGTCGGCAAATAGAAAAGTCGCCGACAGTGTGATAGAGGAATATTTGCAGAAGAAGTCAGCTTATATTCTTTCCTCGTTGGACAAATACGCCGAAATTGCAAAATATGCTGACAATAAACATAGTTATGTCACAGGTGAGAGTTTTCGCTACTTAGGCAAAGACTTGCGGCTTGCTGTTGTTCATGGCAAAAATGGCATTAGCTCTGATGGTGTGTATCTTACATTAAGTGTATCAGATATTCACGATACGGCACTCAAAGAAAAGCTAATTGATAAATGGTATGATACGCAATGCAGGGAAGTCTCTATAAAAATAATTGATGAGACATTTCGAGTTTTTCGGAAATACAATGTAGCAATGCCAAGACTGTCATTGCGCAATATGGTTTCACGCTGGGGCAGTTGCCAACCAAAGAAAGGTATAATTACGCTTAATAAGCGTCTAATAGAAACCCCGCGCAACGCTTTTGAGTATGTGGTTATGCATGAATTTATACATTTTTTATATCCTAACCACTCTAATAATTTCTATGAACTGTTATCAACGCTAATGCCGGACTGGAAAGTCCGAAAGGATCTCCTTGAAACTACGGCATTCTACGCATCAGAATAACAGCCCTTAATGCACAAACACTTACGATCTGCCGGCGAAGAGACTTGAACTCTTACAAGGTTGCCCTCGGTAGATTTTGAGTTTTCGTCAGCTAACATATCCAGTGTTATTGAGTATTATATTGCCATAAAAACAAAAAA
>Ga0268262_10001008_pt1 | contig 36049 bp, 35 predicted proteins | sample TergutNc150P3_FD_190354 | JGI IMG/M metagenome (GOLD analysis project Ga0268262, IMG submission 190354) | Nasutitermes corniger P3 segment gut microbial community from laboratory colony in Florida, USA - Nc150 P3 (SPAdes) (version 2) | ecosystem: Host-associated > Arthropoda: Insects >...
TTTTCAGATAATCCTGATTGGGCGTGCGTTCATAAATAGTCCTGAGCACCTGCCCGCCGATTATGGTATGTTTGCGAATTTCCTGATATTCTATTTCTGTCAAAGAAGATTTCTTGAGCAGAATAATATCGCTTACGCCGATTTTTCCGATGTCATGGAAGGGAACGGCCCGCTTCATGACGCCAATATCTTCAACGGTAACTTCATTTCCAAAAGTATCTTCCTCAATCAACTTCTTCATCAACAGTTCTACATACTCACCGGTACGCAGCACATGGTTAGCCAAATTATAATCTTTACATTCCAGAAGTTCCGCAAAGGAAACGCCGACGTTGTCTTCCAGTTCTTTTACCATGTCCTCCAGATGGAGTTGATAAGCGGCAAACTGAAGGTGCATCTCTATCCGGTGGTGAAGAATATCAACATTGGCGGGTTTGGTGATAAAATCCACTGCCCCCGATTCCAGGCATTTAACCTCTGTTCCGGTGTCATGATTACCGGTCAGAAAAATAACCGGAATCTGCTTTAACTGGGGGTCCTCTTTCAGGCGGGCGATAGTCGCGAAGCCGTCCATGCCGGGCATCTCCACGTCCAGCAGAATCAGATCGGGTTTTTCCCGCGCGCAGATTTGCAGCGCCAGTTCCCCTGATTTTGCCAAAGATACCTCGTAATCTTTCGCGAGCTGGGCGCTGATTTGTTTGAGGCTTACCAAATTGTCATCTACAATTAATATTGATTTCACTGTTTTGCCTTAACTTGCCGTTGTTTCCAGCCGATCGCAGATTGCGTCATATTCAAGATTATCCACTTGCTCGCGCAGCCAGTCTACCAGCTCGCCGCCGGTTTCATAGTCGTATGATTCAATATCGGCCAGGATCTCTTCCATAAGCGTTGATTTATAGCGTTTTGTCGCGTCCAGCAATTTGGCAAGCAAGGCAGGATCCGGCGCGGCGGCTTTTTGCTTTGCCCCTTTTCCGGCAGCGGTTTTTTCCAGCAGTTCTCTCAGATCGGTCAGCATTGATTCTACCATTTCGATAAAAGCTGTGTTTGCCGCCTGAACGCTCGAAAAATCTCCGGCTTTGGCAAAACCTTCCAGTTCCGCCGCTTTTTTCCCGATGTCGTTGGCAAAAATGCCATAGCTGGAACCTTTAAGCCCGTGTACCGTGATGGAATATTCCGGCAGGTTTTCGGGGGAAAGCCCCCTCAGTTTTTCCAGAAGGGCCGGAGTATGCAGGCACCAGGAACGGATTATATCCAGGTATGCGGTTTCGCCGTTGTAGCGCTGCCGGCCCTGAATAATATCAATGCCGGCTACCGTTATATCGTCCAGTATGCCGGGAGAGTCCGGTTCTTCCTTTTTGGTTTTGACCAGTTCCATTTCCGCTTTTTTAAGCGTTTCCACGCTCTGTTTATCCCGCACCCAGGTATTCAGGGCCGTATCAAGCTGCATAATGTCAATCGGTTTGGAAATAAAGGCGTTACAACCGTGGGCAAGGAACATTTTTTCATTTCCGGTTAAGGCATTAGCGGTGAGCGCGATAATGGGCACTGTCCGGCCATAATTACCGGAAAGCTCATTACGGATTATCCGTATCGCCTCCAGGCCATCCATCCCCGGCATCATGTGATCCATAAAAACTACATCGTAGCGGGATGTCTCGTCTCCGTTTCCGGCAGCCTGAATTTTTTCAATCGCTTCCGGGCCGCTTGCGGCAGTATCAATGGAAAGGCCGTAGGGCAGCATAAGTCCTTTGGCGACATCCAGATTGGTTTCGACATCGTCCACTACCAGCACCTTGCCATAGGGCATATAGCTCCGCGCCAGCCGCAAACTCTGGTTATGATGAACATCCTTAAAATGAAATGCTTCCAGACTTTGCGCTATTGTTTCCCCGATAGGAGTTTCATCGACAATCCGCTGGGGAAGCTGCACGGTAAAGGTAGAACCTGTGCCGTATTCGCTTTCTACGCCAATTCTTCCGTCCATTAATGACACCAAATTTTTGGTAATGGACAGGCCAAGTCCGGTCCCTTCAATATGGCGGTTTGCTCTGGCGTCAAGCTGGCGGTATTCCGAAAACAGTTTGGGAAGGTCCTGCCGCCTTATGCCCTGTCCGGTGTCCTGAATCGCAAAGACAAGCCAGGCGTCGTCTCCCCTTTTTTCCCAGGAAACGGTTAATAGCACGCTTCCTTTCTCGGTGTACTTGAAGGCATTGGAAAGAAGGTTATTGAGAATCTGCTTTATCCGCAGTTCATCGCCGAATAATCTTACCGGTATGGTCTGATCTACCTTGAGTTTGAATATTAAATTTTTTGACCCGATACGCACGATATTCAACTGCACGGTATCATTTATCAGGCTTGGTATATCATAATCCACCGGAATGAGATCAAAGTTCCCGGTCTCGATTTTTGAAATATCCAGAATATCATTGATAATAGCCAAAAGAGCGTCGCCGGAATTATGAATCTTTTCCAGGTTTGTGCGGGCATCCGTAGACAGCTCTTTCTGAAGCTCAATATCCGAAAGGCCGATAATTGCGTTTAACGGCGTGCGGATTTCGTGACTCATGGTGGCAAGGAACGCGCTCTTGGAACGGGAGGCGGCCTCGGCCTCAAACTTTGCCTTCATCACCGGGGTTATATTGACAATACTGATTAAATATCCTCTGGACTCATTGGAAAGTTTGGAAACCTCTATTTCAAAAAAATACTGCTGCCCGTCCAGAATAATTTCACGGCTGGTATGGGAGGAATCTCCTTTTGATAAAAGTTCGTAGAACAAATCATTAAGGTTTTTATCTTTCAGCAGGTCAAACACCGATCTGCCTTTGGCGTGAGAAGGCCTTTCTATATGTATCATTTTCAGAAATGAACTGCTGATATATGTCACCCGGTTCAGGGAGTCCAGCAGAATCATCGGGTCGGGCGTTGATCTAAGCGCCCCAACAAAAGAATCCTGGGCTTTTCTGACGTCGTTGTTCTTGTCTTCGGCAAATGTCGTTACAAAATAAACGGAGATGGAACCAATCAGTAAAGTAAACCAGTTAAACAACACTTCGGACGCGATTATTACGGCATGGACATCATCATCCGGTATGTTCATGGGAAGACGAAACGCAACCTGCACAGCGATAATCAAATTGGAAAGAATAATAAATCTTAACAGTTCCCGTCTGTTAAAAAACAACGCCCCCAGGCAGCTTATTCCCAGACAAAGAGAAAAGTAATGCGAATAGTCTCTTGTTATAAAACACTTAAAAGTATTTGCCAGAAAAAGAACGAAAGGTATGGAAAAAGCTTCTGTTGAGACCTGGCCTCGGCCATGCAGAATAATAACCACAAAACAGATAAAAACCAGAAAAACCGCTGTGATTATCAAGGTCATAAACCCATGCGCGGCGGCTCCTATAAGCGAGAAAATTGAAAAAATGACCAGGGTAAGCATAACTATCAGAAACGCGCGGAAGTATCCGGCATTAACGGTTTCTGTCACGACCGCCACCCCTTGTATCCATGCCTGCCGGCATCCACAAACCGCACCGCGGCGGGCAGTAGTTCTATTTCAAGTTCAGGTTCAAAAAACACTATGCCATCCATACTGATTGACAAGGTATTTTCAGAACGAATGACGATCTTTTTCCCCTGTTTCAGGGTAAAATTCCGCGGAAACATTTTGTAATGGCCTGATACATAGAAGGGATATAAACAGCAGGTTCGGAAAACTCCCTGGTTTCGGATAGCGAGTATATCCAGAATACCGTCATTGGGCATGGCGTTATTTATCGGGTGATAATTTCCGCCGTAATACGGACTGTTAAAAATGGAAATGCCCTGATAAACGCCGATAAAACTTTCCTCCCCGTCAATATTTACTTCATACTGCTGATACAGCAGTTTTTTATCGCTGCAGGTGCCGAGACAGCCCACATAATAAAATCGCGCGTACAATCGCCTGGATAACCATTGATTCAAGGAATGACTCTTTTCCATTCGTTCCCGTATCTTTCCGGAACGTTGTACTGTTTCCGCCTCAAGACCGATAACGCAGTAATTCAGGGCATAGTTGTTTCCGCAGCGCATAACATCCATCGGTATGGTCGGGGCGTCATACTGATGAGACATAAGCCGGAACAAATTTTTTTCGTTTTTGTCAAAACCCCGTATAAAATTATTGGTATATCCGTAGGGTATGGCGGCAAGCTCAACATTCTTCAGCCCCATAATGCCGTTTAAGCAGTCAAATAGAATCCCGTCACCGCCCACGGCGTATACCCTGAGAGTGGTTGTATCGGGAAGATTTTTGGCAAATATAGGGATAAAACCCACCGCGTCCCGGGGAAATTGTGAAACGTGTATGTCATATTCGCTGTTGTTTATTTCCCTGAAAAACTGATGTATTCCGACAACTATTTGATTTTGATATGTTTTTTTCCAAAATGATCGGGGATTTATGATAAACAAGTGCTTTATATTCTGATTCATCTATACATTATAATATATAGATGAAGACTTTACCATATTGTCCATAATAATTACATTTAAGTATGGAAAAACTCCGTGTTATTGACCGGGAATACCGTCATTTGGAAAGGGTTATAGCGGCGCTCCAGTGGGATCAGGAGACTTATCTGCCTCCGGAGGGGGTAGAAGAACGCGCAGAGCAGCTTGCCCTGCTTGAAGGCGTCGCCCATCGGCGGCTTATAGGGCCGGAAACAGGAAAATTGCTCGCCGAAGCGGGGGCAAGCGCCGAAAATCCCCGCGGCGATGAAAGCCTTCCCCCGCTTGAACGGGATTTTCTGCGGGTGATGCGCCGCCGCTATGATCGCGCGGTAAAACTTCCGCCGGATTTTGTCACCGCCTCGGCGCGGGCGGAAGGACTTTCCCAGGCGGCATGGGCGGCAGCCCGGCAAAACAACGATTTTGCCTCTTTTTTGCCCCATCTGAAAACCATGATCGACATTGCCCGTAAAAAAGCCGAATATTGGGGCTTTGGAAACGGCTCCCAAACCCTGTACGACGGTTTACTGGACATTTATGAACCGGGCATGGGCGAGGCGGAAATCAGCGCGCTGTTTGCCGTACTGCGGGACAGGCTCACGGTCTTACTGAAAAAAATCCAAAGCTGCGCTCCGCCGGATACATCCTTTTTAAAACAGACATTCCCCATTGAGCGGCAGGCCGATTTCAATCGAAAGCTCATGGATTATATCGGCTTTGATTGCCGGCGCGGAAGGCTGGATATCAGCGCCCATCCCTTTACCACCACTCTCGGTTCGGACGACATTCGCATCACCACCCGTTATTTTCCCGGCAACCTGCTTTCCGGCGTTTTTTCGGTTATCCATGAATCCGGCCATGCCCTGTATGAAATGGGCTTCCCGCCGGAACTGCGGGGCGCCTGCCTTGCCGATGGCGCTTCAATGGCCCTCCATGAATCGCAGTCCCGTTTTTGGGAAAATATTATTGGACGCAGCCGCCCCTTCTGGGATGGCCTGTTTCCCCTGCTGCGGAATTTTTTCCCTGAACAGCTTGCCGGTGTAAGCGCCGGACATTTTTATCCCGCGGTGAACGAGGTTAAATCATCGCTTATCCGCGTTGACGCTGACGAGGTAAGTTACTCTCTCCATGTGATTCTTCGCTTTGAACTGGAACAACAGCTTATCGCGGGTACTCTTGAACCGGAAGAACTACCCGCCGCCTGGCGTGAAAAAACCAGAGAATACCTTGGTCTGGAAATTGAAGCCCTCAGTCCCCGCTCCGACGCGGACGGCGTTTTGCAGGACATTCACTGGTCAATGGGTTCTTTTGGCTACTTTCCCAGTTATGTGCTGGGCAACCTGTACGGCCTGCAATTTACCCGCAAACTCAGGCAGGACATTCCCGAATTTGAAAATCTGATCGCGGCGGGAAATTTCGGGCCGCTTCATAATTGGCTGAAAGATACTATCTACTGTTGGGGCTGCCGCCTGGAACCGGCGGAACTGCTGCGCAAAGTTACCGGAGAACCGCTGCGAGTCGAGCCGTTCCTGGACTACATTGAGGAAAAATACGGCGCATTGTATCATATTGACAAAGGATAAAATTCCTGTCATGGTTGAATAATTCTTGCGGCCGTCGTATAACGGTATTACCCGAGCTTCCCAAGCTCGTGACGCGGGTTCGACTCCCGTCGGCCGCTGAGTATTAATGTTTCTGATCGCGAAGAATTTTATCAGTTTTAGTTATTTATTTCCGTAATGAGTCCCGCCGCGCGCACGCACGACTAAAGTCGTGCTACCGTTAATGTTGACTGTGGCTTTTGTTGTGCGCGGTAACGAGTCGCATTTGTCGGTCAACGCCCCTTGACGGGGCGCTGTTATTGGGTTACCCGTCGGCCGCGCCGCTTAGGGTAACTTTTTTGTTATCAGTTATTCCGTAATGAGTCCCACTATACGCTGGGTTCGCTAAAGCAAGCCGACAGTAACTACAAGCAGCAGAGTTTCTCTCCGTCTTTATACCATAAATAGCGCGGTTCTTGTCCATCTTCGATGGGTATATCCAAAAATAGCCCTAGTTGGTAATTGTAGCCATATTTTTCCTCGGCGGTGGTAAATTCTTCAAGTTTTTTGAAATCTTTTTCCCGGTCTTCCTTGTCAGTATTGTTTTGTTTTTTTATCTCTATTATCAAAGTATTTTGTTTGTTGGTTAAGCGTTTATGTACTATAATGTCGGGTATACCATATTTGTCTTCCAGATAATACTTAGGTTTGCGTCCATCTATTGTCCTGCGATTGTACCCTACGTCAACAGATAATTCCTGGAATGATGATTGGAGATACTCTGCTAATTTATGTGTTATCGCAATTTCGCTGACATCGTTGCGTATTATTTCACCTTCATTACGCATAAAAATTGCGACACAATCTTCGACAATTTTCTGTATTTCCTTGTCTTCCATAAATTATACCCTCCAAAATTAATTAGAAATCATACCAGATTACAATTTGTATACCATCAGTACTAGTTTTTGATCTTACTTCCATACCATCAACAAATATCTTTGCTGTAATAGAAAATATACCAGATGGTATAACATTAAGATAAGCAGAATATAATGGCTCAGAAAATGTTACTTCCCAGGGAAGATAAACTTTTTCGAGATCTACATGTTCATTAAGTTTTTTCATATATTGAATATCAACGCTACGCCTAGAATCTGTACTTATAACTTGATACTTAATTAATCTTGTTGTAGGTTGAAGAACGGGCATTACAGGTTCCTGACAACCAATAATCATAATTCCAAATGCCAGCATAATACCGAACATTCCAACAAGAAATACCTTGTTTTTCATAATAGTCCTCCTGAAATTATCTTAATATAAACTACTCCTATTGTCAATAGTTTATATACTCCTAATATCGGATAGTTTAGCCTTTATATATGGGCAAAATAAAAAGTATATTGGCAAAGCAAGTCACCCCCGAAGAACGGGCATTAAAGGATATTTTAAGCGGTAATCTCAAGAAATATCGTCAACGACGGAACTGGTCGCAATTTACATTGGCGGAAAAAATTAATATTTCCACAAACTTTTTGGCGGATATAGAGGCAGGAAATACATGGGTTTCCGCCCAAACATTGGTAAAACTTGCTCAAGCTCTTGAAGTTGAGGTTTTTGAACTCTTAAAACCGCAAAATGAAGACCCTAAAAATAAAAAAGAAATCGATAAAAGCAAGGTAATGCTGGGTCAATTTTCACAGGATTTGACCATTGTTTTGCAAGAATCAATAGAAAAAGCGCTTGCCCATGTAAAAAAGCAATATAAAATCTGTTGAATAATGAGTTAGTATACACAAAAACGGGATACCGGATAATCGAAAATAACCTCTTGGCAAGTAAGACAAAATGTAAGACAATATAAATATGCCGATAGACGGGATTGAATGGGACAATAAAAAAGCGCGTCTCAACCTCGAAACCCACAGAGTAAGTTTTGAGACGGCGCAATATGTTTTTTCCGATCCTGAAAGGCTTGAACGTCTTGACCGGAGTGAAGAAAACACATCGGGTGAAGAAAGATGGCAAACTCTGGGCATGGTAGAAAAGGTTCTTTTTGTGGTCTATACGGAGCGCGGAAAGAATAAGCATATTATTTCCGCGCGTCTCGCGGATAAAAATGACAGGAGAAGTTACAATGGGTATTACCAAATCGACGGTAAAGGTTGGACAAAAGCCCTCTAGGGAGGAAATGAAGCGGATACGGGCGGAGCTAAAAGAAGCCGCAAAGCATCCGATCGTATACACTGATGACTGCCCAAAATCTACGCCGGAGGCATTGAAAGAATTCGCTATGCAGCGGGCAGAAATGAACCGGCAAAAACGGCGGCAAACGGTAACGATCCGTATCCAGCCGGAAGTATTGGAAAAATACAAAACTCTGGGACGCGGGTACTCCGGCATCATGGCCGATGTGCTTAGGCTTGCAGCCGATAACCCGGAGATACTTTCAAGAGCTTCCGGAGCAATGGTTACCCGTTAAACCATCACGCTGGGGTAATTCAGATTTTCTTTGGCGGGGTTTTTTAGAAGTGCGGCGTAGCGGCGGCATTCCCATTTTGCCATGTCGATGTTTTGTTCCCGCCAGTTGCCGCACTCGGCTGCCGCCGCGCCGGGAATGGGGCCGTCAAAGTTTTCTGTCCAGTCCAGAAATTCCCGCAGCAGGGGAAGAATTGCCCCGGAGTCCAGGTCGCCTTCGACAATCAGGTAAAAGCCGGTACGGCAGCCCATGGGGCCGAAATATACGACACGGGAACCCCATTCCTTGTGGGAACGGAGAAAAGTCGCCCCCAAATGTTCAATGGTGTGCAGGGCGGGCTGGTCCATGACCGGCTCTTTATTGGGTTCCTTAAAACGAAGATCAAAAGTGGTCAGCGCCGTACCGCCGAAACGGTCCTTGCGGGATACAAAAACGCCCGGCTTAAGCCGGAGGTGGTCAATCTGAAAACTGGCAATTTTATCCATGATTATTTACTCCTTATAATACAGCGTACCATTTCCGCCGAATGTTTTGAAGCGATAGGCAGGAATTCGTCAAACTTTACCGGAGACTCAACGCCGGCAACATCGGAAAGGGCGCGGATAACCAGCACGGGAACGGATAACAAACGGCAGCAGTGGGCTATGGCGGCTCCTTCCATTTCCACAGCGGCGACATTCGGGAAGCGCCGGCGCAGCGCCGCGATGCTTTCCGGCTGGTGCATAAAAATGTCGCCGGTTCCGATAAGGCCCCGGCAGTGATTAAGATCAGCGGGAAGTATTTTTTTTTGTTTAAGCTCTCCCATAGCCTGTTCCGCTTTGGCGATCAGGTTTTCGTCCGCGGGAAAAATCTGCGGCTGTCCGGGAAGTTGTCCCGGCGCGTAATTAAAGGCGGTGACATCTACATCATGATACACAAGGCCGGTGGAAATAATGACATCGCCAAAATGCAGAGCGGGATCAATACCGCCGGCGGAACCGGTGTTAATGACAAATTCCGGCTTAAAAGTGTGTATAAGCAGGGCGCAGCCAACCGCGGCGCTGACCTTGCCTATGCCGCAGCGCAGCAGAACAACGCTTTTCCCTTCAAGTTTTCCTTCATGAAATTCGAACTCGCCGATTTTGGTTTTATGCGGCGTTTCCATCGCGCCGAGGAGAAGACTAACCTCGTCTTCCATTGCGCCAATAATACCTATCATTTGAGCCTCTTTCATAACTATAGCAATAACAGAAATGTATGCCTAGTGAGCCTTTTCCAAAACTCGGTTAGTTTTGGAAAACCTTCTGGTATAATGATTCTTTAATAATTCCTTAGCGCCATAGCGGGCATATTATCAAACAAACCAGGTTCCCAAATAGTACTGCAATTTCTGCCCTTGTTTTTGGAAATATACAAAGCCTCATCAGCGCGGCGGAGAATATCGGCCGGTTCTAAATCACTATTCTGGTCGAAAACAAATACCCCCAGACTGATAGTTACCTGGGGCAGGACAGCTTCTTCCCAGGGTACCCGCATCTTTGCCACGCTGGTTCGCAGCCGCTCGGCAACTATTTTCGCAATGGCAACGTCGGCGTGGGACAGCATGACGGTAAATTCTTCACCGCCGAAACGCGAAGGCACATCATTGTTCCGTACACTCTGCCGGATAACCTGCGCCAGTTTTTCCAGCACCTGATCCCCCGCGAGGTGTCCATAATTATCATTAAAATTTTTGAATTTATCTACATCTATTACAATAACTGAGGATGTGTAGGAACCGTGCTTTGTCTGGGCAATTTCTTCTTTCAGGCGGGTCATAAAAAAGCCGTGGTTGTACAATCCTGTTTTTACATCCCGCAACGAACGTTCGTAGTGCAAATAACTCTTTATTGCGTGTGACATAAAAGACATAAGTTGATAAAGAAATTCCTGTTCTTCTTCGGTATATTTTTCTTCCTGAATTTTTCGCCCTGCCAAAATAATTCCATACAGGCCAAAAGGACCAAGAATGGGTATGATGATTTCCGGTTTCACCGCCTTAAATGGCAAAAGGGCTTCCTTGTTGTCGAGTTGTTTCGCAAAAGCCTCAAAATTAACCGGTTTGGGAAACTCCTGGAAATAATTTTCAAAAGGGGTGATATTCTTGATTTTCAGACCCATATTGACAGGCCGGTAGTTACGGTATGACCGTATGTTAATGTCGGAGCGGTTTTGATCCGGTTTCCAGAGAAAGGCGATATATGAGGGCAGGAAATGATATGAGATTTGTTTTACCGTGGCGTCCATTATTTCACTGGTGCTGGTATGGTTAAAAATATCCAACCCCCCGGCCAGCAGGGTTTTATAGCTGTGTATGTTCCGCATAAGATTGTCAATAAAAGAAAAAACCCCCAGTTCATGGAGGAGGCTGTAGTTTTCTATAACTTTGGGATTGGAGATAAATTGTTTTTCGGATTCCTTGCTGTTTATCTCCATCCCTTCTCCTGTATTCTGTCTCAGGTAACCGAAAAATGCTCGCTGATTGTTACACGCCAGTCAGCGCGGGTTTCCTTGTTTTCCCATTCAAAAATTTTCTTTATGGTGAAATCTCTGGTATCCGAGGGATTGTTAAAATGAATGATGCCAAAACGCCCGCCGCCGATATAGCTTACCGTATCGCCGTTTTCAAGATTTTCTCTTTCAATAATCCGGTTAATTACACACTCAAAGTGTACGGGTTTTCCGGTGTCAGGTTCGGAAATGGCGAGGGAAATGTCTTTGATAGGTTTGTCGCACCAGGCGCAGGAAGCGGCTGGCAAAGGATCGGAAGGCGGTACCGGCGGGACCCATTTGGGACGGTCAAACAAACCTCCCCGCCGCCTTTCAAGCTTGCCTTCATTGATGGGAAAAAAATCAGCCGTTTTCTTCCCGCCGTTTTTTGAAACATCACGGGCCCGTGATTGATTGTTATCCCTTTCCCGGCGTTTGAAAGGCTTTCTCCGGTTTCCCCGGTTATCTCCTCCTCTCCCGCTGCCACTGCCGCTCATTATTACTTCCTCCCCCCGGTGACATATCCATCAATTCATTGCTCAATACCAGGGCAATTCGCTGTATCGCCGCGTACACATAGTCCTGATCGTTAATACGTTTTCGTAATTGCTCAAGTCTTGTGGAACTTAATGTTTGCTCCATTATCATCATACATGCTCCATGAAGGCTGATGCAAGATGGGTGACCGCCTCTTTGCCTACAAAAACCACATCGAAGCGAATGGCCTTCCCATAATATTGTCGATAAACGGAGAGGAAATACTTAGCTGTTTCTATGATGCGCTTCTGTTTTTTCGGGCTAAGGCTGTATGTTAAGTTTTCAATGCCGAATGCCGACCACGCTTTTACCTCGATGAACACTAAAGTTTCCCCGTCAAGGGCAATAATGTCAATTTCTCCCTTTTGAGAACGAAAATTCCGGGTAATAATGCTCATTCCTCCCGCTTCAAGCGCCTGAACTGCCCGATCTTCGCCTTTTTTCCCCAAACCGGCTTTATGCATACTATTTTTGCTGCGCCTTTGTTACAAAAACGAGGATTTTTGCCGCCGCCTCCCAACACCAGGGCGGGATAAAATCACCCGGTTTGGCGGTGGAATCCAGTAAAGCCGCAAGCGCCTCATCTTCCACTACCGCAACCCCCGCCTGCTGCGCGACGGCGATAATATGTTCGGCTTCCCTGTCTCTGCCCGACGCCAGTAATACGGGCGCGGGGTCTTCCGGTGAGTATCCAATAGCGGACGCAATTTTTCTCTTTCGCATATCACACTCCCCTCTTCTCCGATAAGACTTCACACAAAGATCACCAAGGAAGAAAAGAACACCAAGAGGAATAAAGGTGTTTTTGTCCGTTATCTTATCGTGAAGCTATCAATCTCAGCTTCCTTACAGCACCCCCCTTCCTCTCTCTTCTTTGTGATCTTCTCTTCCTCCGTGTTCTTTGTGTGCTCCCCTGCTCATATCATACCGCCTCATTAATAGATTGTAATAAATCATCCGTACAGCCTGATTCGCAGGGAAAAGATTCTACCCGGTTTTTAACGGAAATACATTCAGGGGGAATTTCCATGAGCCTGGCAAATTCATGGGTAAGCGATGCGCGGGCTTTGGGAGAAAGTTCAGGCTGAAGGTAAACAGTCAGTCCTGACACCGCGGAGATGCCGCGGTGGTTGGGACCCTTTACCACAAAAAGCCAGCGCCGCCCGGTTTCGCTTTCGGCAATGTCCACCGTCATACCAACGGCGCTGTTGGATATTTGGCTGTCCGTTTCAAACAGTATTCTTAACGACACTTTAAATTCCCTGCCGTCTTCGCTGAAACTAAAGGGAAAAACCATCCAGCGCTGTGCGTTTTTGCCGGGCAGTCTGTTTAAGATGGCAAGCAGGGGATTTTTTTCCGCAGTGTGCAGCGCCATTTCTTTAATGCCGGCGGCGGAAAAAAGGCCGGTTTTGGCAGGCGCAATTTCCTTTTCCCGCTCATCAGGATTTTTATGCTGCCGTTTACGGTTACGTTCATCAGGGTTTTGCCGTTTCTGCCAATCCGGGTCAATGGTTTCGGCAAACTGCTCAAGCCCTTTCGGGTCAAGTTCTACCCCCTTGCTTTCAGCGGCGGCGGCAGCCAGGGAAAGCGTTTCGCGGTTTTTGGCAGCGATTTCCAAATCGGGCGCGTTTTCCGCTGTAGGCGGCGCCACAGGCGGCGCCACTGTTGCCGGCGCTAAAACCTGACGGCGCATCGCCGCCATAAGTTCCGGTTTGAGGGGTAAAGAAAAAAAACGGGCAAACGAAACAATAGAAGCGGAAAGTTTATCCGTGGGAAGTCCGGCGGCGGCAATCAGGGCGGAAACGGAACGGGCAGGGGGCGGCGGTGTTACAGAAGGTTTTGCCGTTGCGGGCGCGGACTTAAGGTCCGAAAGAGCCGCCTTTGTTGATGCGGTGTTTTGCCGGGGCTGCTCCGCGGCAGTTTTACCGGCGGCCATACCGGAAATTTTTTGTGAAAGCACAATTTTATTATAACGAAAAAATCAAAAAAATACAGATCTGTTGCCATCGTCGGAGTACTGCTGTCCCGTCATGTGTTGGAAAACGGCACGATGTTGAATACATCGGTATGCTCCATCACCAGTTGTTTGTTGAAGGCGAAGAACACCGTTCCGTCCGTTGGCGACTCTATCCAGTCTATGGTGTTCCCCTCTAAAGGATGGATTATCTCGCAGAGCAGATCTCCCTCGGTAACCTCGTCGCCTACCGCGACGTGTTTTTTCAGTATTCCGGCCTGGCTTGTCTGGACATTCCTTATCGATTCCTCGTTGAGTATGCGGGTGTGCATGCCGCCGTGCAGCGCCCATTTGAGTATCCCCTTGGCAATAAGGAAGCGCAAAACCGCGTTCACGGCGATTTGCGTGGACTGCTTCCCGATGTGTTCGGTGTAGGTCGAGAATAACGAGTAGGCGTGGCAGCCCCATACCTGCCAGTTGTAATTGAGCGTCGCGGTGTCGTAGGGGTGCGGTATTCTAATCAGACCGTAGGGCAGGCCGAAATCCGAGAGCGACTCATAGGTTTCGCGCTTTCTGGAATCGGTGTCCATCACCTTGACATGCGGCAGGAACACGCCTTCGCGGTAGAAACTCGCCATCTGTATGCCGTAAACGTAGTCCTTGATCGACTTGAACAACCCGTCGGCGATGCGCTGCGTCGTCTCACCCTGATCGTATCCGGGGAACATACGGTTGATGTCGGTATTGTCCATTGTCCAGAAACGCTTGCCGATATTCATTGAATAGTGGTTCGCGCACGGTATGATCATTATACTCTTGTCGGAGACGACGCACCCGTTTTCCTCCAGGCGCTTGAGCGTATCGACCAACTGGGCGCATATTGCCATCTGTTGAATTTCGTTGCCGCGCAATGCGCCTACCACGCAGCACGAACGCTCGCCTGAACCAAAGGTGTATCCGACGATGTCCATGCTCTGACGGTAGGGTGATTTGATCGAATATATGATGTCCTTAACCATTTTTGGAGTCCTCCATGATTCGCGCCAAAAGCGAGCCGCCGAATACGACCGGATATTCCCGCAGCGTAAACAGCAAACCGCCGCAGGGCGCAAGCGTTTCCTCGACGACGGTGCCGGTAAGCGGGTCTATAACGTTGCCGATACAGTCGCCTGAGCTTACGTGGCTGCCGTGCGCGGCGCGCGGAATAAATATCCCCCCCGCGTCCGAATTCAAAAAGCCGACGCCGTGGTCTTTTGAGACAAGCGGTTCCCGCGTTTGTCCACCCGCCCCGTTCCACATTCCGAGTTCGCGCAGCAGGTTCAGTATGCCGTCCACAAGCTGCGCGCAGAAACTCTCCGTGATGCGCATTCCGACGCCCATCTCGACAACCAGTGTCTTCACGCCGCGCATGTTGAGCGAGTGCGCCAGCGTCGATTCCAGCACGGTTGCCGACGCGTGTATCCAGACGAGATCAACGTTGAGCATCATCGCGTAGGGCATCAGAGCGTCCTCGTTTTGCTCACTCACGCGCGCCTGCGGTATCTCGCGCAAAAAAATGTTGCTGGAATGTATATCTATGCACATGTCCGCGCCCTCAATGTCGCGGATAATGTCGTAGGCCGCAACCTCAGCGAGCGATCCGGACGGCGAACCGGGAAATATACGGTTCATGTCCAGGTCGAACATCGGAAATCCCCGCGTAACGGTATCGATTCCCAGCGGGTTTAAGGCTGGATAAATATCCACGATGCCCGACAGCTTTTGCTTCCCGTCATTCAGAATCTTTGCCAGCCGCGCGCAGACATACTGCCCTTCCAGTTCGTCGCCGTGAGTCCCCGTAACAATGCAGACGCGCTTGCTTGTCTGACCCGCGTTGTTTTCGATACGGTTTTTTTGTATAATGAAGTTCTCCGTGACAGGCAGCGCCGCCACAGACACATGTTTTATCATCAAAGCCTCCGTTTTACCATAAAGAGCGACTCTTTTATACCTTTTTTATGGCAAAATCGCAAGTATTTCCCCTTAAAATCCATCTTTCAGCGACATTTTTCCGCCTGATTTGCATATTTCATTTGAAAGTGATAGTATTTTCACAATGGGAGAAAAAAAAGTGAATGTTTTTAAAGACGCCAGTATTAGTAAAAAATTAATGATGTTGTTGGCTATCTTCATAGTTGGCTATACAATTTTTGGTTTGATTTCGTTCTCAACTTTGAATGAGCTTCGTATTCATGGAAACCTCTACAGCCAAATTGTCATGAGCAAGGATTTGATCGCCGATGTTCTGCCGCCGCCAGGGTACATTATCGAATCATATCTGGATGTTTTGCAGTTGGTGGATGAAACCGACCCTGCCCGGATGGATTATTTTTACAAGGAACTCAAGCGGCTTGAAGCTGATTACAATGAACGCCACCAGTTTTGGATAAATGAACGCCTGCTGGAACCGGGGGCGTTACGGGACGCGATGCTGACAGGGGCTTATGATCCGGCGACCCGTTTTTTTGATATTGTAACCAAACAGTTTATCCCCGCTCTGCAGAACGGCAACCGTGAACAGGCCAAAAATCTCGCGCAGGGTGATTTGAAAACCCTGTATACAACGCATCGTAAAAGCGTGGATCAGGTTGTTCTGGGAGCCACAAAAAAATACGAGGATGTTGAAGCCTTTGCCAACGTAGTAATTCAGCGCGATACAAAGGTGCTTTTAACCATTGCCCTTGTCGTTATTGCCGCCGCAATAATTCTGAGTCTGACAATACGGTCTTCTATTGTAAAACCAATTATCAAGATAACCGATATGCTCAAAAATATATCCGAAGGCGAAGGCGATTTAACCCAACAGATTATGGTTACCGGCAAAGATGAAACCAGCTATATGGCGCAATATTTTAACAAAACACTGGAGAAGATCAAAAATATGGTGTTTATCATTAAAAAGCAGGCGCATACGTTATCAGAAATCGGCAGTGACCTGGCCAGCAACATGACCGAGACTGCCTCGGCGGTTAATCAGATCACCGCCAACATTCAAAGTATCAAGGGCCGTGTCATTAATCAGAGCGCCAGCGTTACCGAAACCAACGCCACTATGGAACAGGTTATCACCAATATCAACAAACTCAACGGACATGTTGAGAAACAGAGCAGCAATGTTTCGCAGGCGTCATCCGCCATTGAGGAAATGGTAGCCAATATCGCTTCGGTAACCAATACGCTGGTCAACAACTCCGCCAATGTAAAGACCTTGAGGGAAGCCTCCGAAGTAGGACGTAATGGATTGCAGGGAGTGGCGGCGGACATTCAGGAAATATCCCGTGAATCCGAAGGTCTTTTGCAGATTAATATGGTAATGAAAAGCATAGCCAGCCAGACCAATCTGCTTTCGATGAACGCGGCGATTGAGGCGGCGCACGCGGGGGAAGCGGGCAAGGGCTTCGCCGTTGTCGCCGATGAAATCCGCAAACTGGCGGAAAACTCCAGCGAACAGTCCAAGACGATTAGCAATGTTTTGAAGAAGATAAAAGAATCAATCGACAAGATAACCCACTCCACTCAAAACGTACTGACCAAGTTCGAGGCGATAGACGCAAGCGTCAAGACGGTATCGGAGCAGGAAGAGAATATCCGCAACGCAATGGAAGAACAGGGCGAGGGAAGCAAACAAGTCCTGCAAAGCGCAAGCAGTTTGAGCGGACTTACCCAGCAGGTAAAGAGCGGTTCCGAAGAAATGCTTGAGGGCAGCAAGGAAGTGATAAGGGAAAGCCAGAACCTTGAAAAGGCAACTCAGGAGATAACCGGCGGTATGAACGAAATGGCATCAGGAGCGGAACACGTGAACATAGCGGTAAACAATGTTAACGAGATAAGCAACAAAAACCACGATGCCATTAACGCTTTGTTGAAGGAAGTTTCGCGGTTCAAAGTGGAGTAATCTCCGCTTTCCCCGTTTTTTTATTGATTCTTGGTGTAAAATACATTATTATAGGTAGATGAGCAACGGCGCTCAAACCTAAAGCCTTAAAGGGGGAGCCGTTGCTTTTTTTGTATAAATAGGGGGTGATTGGGATGGAGATGTCGATGACGACCGCGTATGAAATTAACAAGCTCATGGCGCGGTACGGCGTAAAATTCGGTATCTACAAGAACGGGGAGTTCATTGAACAGCTCTTTCCCTACGACGCCATACCGCGGATTATTTCATATGACGAGTTTGCGCTGTTGGACAAGGGGCTTGTCCAGCGGGTAGACGCGCTGAACTGCTTTTTGCAGGACATCTATTCCGGCGCCAAAATTGTCGCCGACAAGATTGTGCCGGAAGAGTTTGTCTATATCTCCAAAGGATACCTGCCGGAGTGCTCAGATATTGTTCCGCCTGAGGGCGTGTACAGCCACATTTCCGGGATCGACCTCGTTCAGGCGAAGGATGGCGCGTGGTACATACTGGAAGACAACCTGCGTATACCGTCGGGCGCGTCCTATCCGCTGATTGCCAGAGAATTGAGCCGGATCGCCGACCCCGACGCCTATTCAAACAACAATGTCAGGGAGAACCGCAACTATTCGAGTATGCTGCATGAGACGATGGACTTTGTAAACCGCGGCGGGTTGAATGTCATTCTCACGCCCGGCAGGTACAACGCCGCGTATTTCGAACATTCGTACCTGGCCGAACGCACGGGCGCGCTGCTGGTCAAGGCGTCGGAATTAACCGTTGAGGATGCGGTTTTGTACATGAATGATTACCTTGGCGTCAAGGCGAGGGTCGGCGCGGTGTACCGCCGCATCTCCGACGAATACCTTGATCCCATGACATTTCTGGCGGAATCCCTTATCGGCGTACCGCATATTATGGACGCTTACCGCGCGGGAAATGTCGCTATAATCAACGCGCCGGGCAACGGCGTCGCGGATGACAAGGGTATTTATTACTTTGTACCCAGGATGATAAAATACTATCTGAACGAAGAGCCTATTCTGCAAAATGCGCCGACATATCTGCCTTATTATGAAAATGACCTCAAGTTCACGCTTGAGAACATCAAACGCCTTGTCATAAAGGACGTGTCAGAGGCGGGCGGCTACGGCGTGGTGTTCGGCAGGGAACTGTCGAAAGAGAAATTAACCGAACTCAAGTCTCTCATCAAAAAAGAGCCCAGACGGTTTATATCGCAGGAAATCATTGACTTTATCGACCTTGATATCATGGACGAAAACGGCGGCATAATCCGCCGAAAGGCGGATTTGAGGGCATTCGTGCTGACGGGCAAAACTACGCGCGTATGGGCAAGCGGGCTTACGCGCTTCTCGCGCGTCAAGGGGTCGTTCATTGTTAATTCTTCGCAAGGAGGAGGGTTTAAAGACACATGGGTACTATTTCGGTAGAGTACAGCTCGAATCTGTACTGGCTCGGAAGATACGCTGAGCGCGCCTACACTACGCTCAATACGTTCTTCAACTATCACGATAAATCGCTCGACAAGGAGAAAAACTCCTACAGGGAATTTCTTGACAATTTGGACATCAAGGACAAGTACGGCGATCACCGCCGTTTCATACAGGGGTATCTGTACGATGATGCGGACTGCTTCACCATCAACTCTACGCTGCGCTTCGCGTACGACAACGCGCTGGTATGCCGGAATGTGATCGGCAGCGAGGCGCTCGCCTATATTCAGCTTGCGGTTGACGCGTTCCACTCCAGCCGCAAGGCAAAAAACCTGCGCCTGTCGCTGATGCCGGTCATTGATTACCTGCTCGCGTTCTGGGGCAGCGTAGACGACAAAGTCGCCAGCGGCGAAGCGCGCACGATTGTCAAGTGCGGCAAACTCGTCGAGCGTCTCGACTTGTATTTTAGGTTTGCCTACGACTACAAACTCATCAACAGCGAATACGAAAAGTTGTGCCATGTGCTTGTGCGCGTACGCAAAGGTTTCTGCAACGCACAGCATCTGGCGGTGCTGGCTGAAGTCCTCGCGATAGAGGAAAGTTACAAGGGACGTTTTGACGAAGTGCTCAACAGCTTAAACAAGCTGTTTGAGGAGCAGGCTGCTTGAACCCCAACCGAGACCGCGGGTCGAAGGTTCCCCTCTTGAAGACCGTTCGTTTCCGATATCAAACGGAACTGGCATTCTCCTCGCCCGCGTCCGAGCACTGGTTTCTGCTCAGAATATTGCCACAAAGCGATGACAGGCAGCAGATAAAAAACCTGTCGTGGCGCGTAGACCCGTCGCCCGCCGATACGCTCTGGCAGACCGTTGACGGCTTCGGCAACAACGCGCTCGCGGGGCACATCAGCGCGCCGCACAGCCATTTTCGCTTCGGGATAGAGGGGGCCGCGGAAGTATCGGGCGAACCGTACACGGCATCCGGCGAACCGCCGCGCATATTGCTCTACCCGACAGAGTTGACGCGCGCGCACCGCGGGCTTGCCGATTTCTACGATGATATTAACCGTTCCGCCCCATCCGGCGTATTGGACCGTATTCAACACTTCTCACACGCCGTCCACACCCTCCTGCGTTACGAGCGTGGCGTAACCGCGAATTCAACTTCGGCGGCGCAGGCGTTTGACATCGGCGCGGGCGTCTGCCAGGATTACGCGCAAATATTGCTCGCCATTTTGCGCCTTGACAAAATCCCCTGCCGCTACGTCGCGGGACTGGCGTCCGACTATGGCGAAACCCACGCATGGGTCGAGGCGTGGATAGAAAACCGATACTGTGCCGCGGACCCTACGCGCGACAAACTCATAGATGAAGGCTACATCGCCCTGTCAAGGGGCCGCGACTTCGCCGACAGTTCCATTGAACGCGGAGTATTCAAGAGCGCGTGCCGCGGAACGCAGACGGTGAGTCTGAACATGGAAATTTCGTGAGGAGCATTATGAACATTGTACGGGCGGCGATGATTGGCGATGTGGTCGGCGAGCCTGGACTCAAGGCGTTAGAGGATAATCTGTCCCAAATAATCAAAGATAACGCCGTGGATTTTACCGTGGTTAACGGTGAAAATTCCGCGGATGGTTTTGGCATGACGGAAGTTACCCTGAAACGGATACTGGCCTGCGGCGTTGACGTGGTGACATCGGGGAACCATGTTTGGGAAAAGCGGGAATTCTGGCCAGCCATCGACCCCGTTAATAAAATACTGCGTCCGGCAAATTACTCCGGCAACGCGCCGGGCCGGGGCTGGCTTTGTATGGAAAAAGCCGGCGCGCGCTGGATTATCATCAATTTACAGGGCCGCGAATTTATGACCCCCATTGATTGCCCGTTCCGCTGTTTTGACGCTATTATTGCCGAATTGACCCCGTCCGGAACGTTCCCCATTACCATGGTAGATTTTCACGCTGAATCAAGCCGTGAAAAAGAAGCCCTGGGCCACTACCTTGACGGACGGATTACGCTGCTTGCCGGTACGCACACCCATGTCCAAACCGCCGATGAGCGCATCCTGCCCCAGGGAACCGCCTACATTACCGATTTGGGCATGACCGGCATCACCGACAGTGTCATTGGCATGGACGCCAAAATCTGCCTTGACCGGACGCGCAAGCAGGTTATGTACCGCATGGAGCCCGCAACCGATAACCAGACCGGCGGTAAGAGCGGCGCTGAAGTGCAGGGCATTATTGCGGAAATTGACGCTGAATCAGGAAAAGCCGTCTCCATTAGGCGAATTTAAATTTACCGCTAATTTGGATTTTTCCGGAACATTTCACACAAAGAACACGGAGTAAGAGAAGAACACAAAGAGGAATCAGGTGGTTTTTGTCCGTTATCTTATCGTGAAATTATTAAGCTCAGATTGCTTACAACAACCCCTTCCTTTTCCTTCTTCGTGATCTTTGTTCCTTTGTGATCTTTGTGTGAAATTCTTCATTGTTATCTGCCAATTGGGTTCCGGATCATTATTCCTTCCATTAAAAAATCTACGGTTTGACCTTCGATGAGTATTTGCACGTCATGTACGGTGGGGAATTCGGTGGCTGTCCAGACTATTTGTTTAAGCTGGGCGGCGCAGCCTTCCCTGCCCAGGGTGTTGTAGCGAAATTCCTCATTAAAGTTAAGGTAAGCGGTATTTTGCCTGACCTGAGCGGAAATAAGCCGCGTACCGGACGGCATAAAACTGACAAGACCGCGGTTTTTTTCTTCGGCGGTGGGTCCGGCAATCAGCGCGTTAAGGCAGTCAAGCATGGGGGAGTCCGAAACTTTGAGCTTCCGGTTGGCTTTTGTCAACAGCATGTCGCTTTCCCGCATAAAGTAGATAGTCCGGTCGCGGGTTTCGACGGGTTTTTCCGCCGGCTTTTCCACTGGCTGGGTAGCCGGTTGCTGCGTCTTTGGCGGGGAAGGTGTTTGTCCCGGCGATTTATCAGCCGGCGGTTTTTCCGGGGTAGTTTTCTCTTTAGGCGTTTCTTTCGCCGGAGCGGCAGGCGGTTTATCAACCGGGGGTTTTTCTGAAGATTTTGCCGCCGGAGGCTTTTCAGACTGGGAGTTTTGTCCGGGATCCGGCGGTTTTTCCGGCGTGGGCTCCTCTGTGGCGACGGTTTTTGGCGGGATATTCACATCTTTTTTGACTTTCGGCAAAAGCACAAAAAAGGCGGTAATCAAAATAATGAAGAAAAGCACCCAGAAAATCATCGAAATCGGCGCTCGATCGTCCTTTCCCGATGGTTTTTTCCGGGAATTCCTCGTTTTTTGAGCGCCGGTTTTGCGAACAGCCATACTATATGATACGAAAAAGCGGAAAATGGGTCAATGAGAAGCTATCATCATCATACATTATTGACAGAAACTACCAGAAGGTATATGATTCTCTTATGAACATATCCACATACACGGTAAAACCGAAATTACCGGCTTCCCTCAAGCCTCTGGAAGAGATTGCGCGCAATCTCTGGCTTTCATGGAACTATGACGCAATCCAACTGTATATCAGACTGGATTTTGACGTATGGATGCAATCCCAACAGAGTCCGGTACGGACTTTGGGCATGGTCAGCCAGGAACGGCTTGCCCAGGTGGCCAACGATGATTCGTATCTGGCCGCCCTCAAGGAAGTGTACACCCGTTTCCAAAACTACAAAAAAGGTGAGACCTGGTATCGGGGCAGCCATAAAGATGTTGTCGCGTACTTTTCAATGGAATACGGAATGGATACTTCCCTCCCCATTTATTCAGGAGGGCTGGGAATCCTTTCAGGCGACCACATGAAGACCTCTTCCGATATGGGTCTTCCCCTGGTTGGCATAGGGTTGCTGTACCGGCAGGGATATTTTACACAGATGCTCAATGCGGATGGTTTTCAGCAGGAAAGTTATCCGGAAAACGACTGGTACAATATGCCGGTTGAGCGCAAAACCGGCAAGGACGGCAAACCGCTCAAGATTTCCGTAGATTTGGCGGGCCGTCAGGTTGTTGCCCAAATTTGGGAAGTGAAAGTAGGCCGTTCCTCCCTGTATCTGCTTGATACCAACATCGAAGAAAACGCTCCGGATATCCGCAATATCACCGCGGCGCTGTACGGCGGCGACAAGGAAACCCGGATGCAGCAGGAGATCCTTCTGGGTATAGGCGGTATTCGCGCCCTGCGCGCTTTGGGGATTAACCCCGCCGCTACCCACATGAACGAAGGCCATGCGGCTTTCCTGGGCCTTGAGCGTATCCGCGAAATTATGACCGAAAAGAATTTTTCTTTTGATGAAGCAAAAGAAGCGGTTTGGCCTACCAATATTTTTACTACCCATACTCCGGTTCCCGCGGGCAATGAACGTTTTGAAATTAGCATGATGGAAAAATATTTCCGGCCCTGGTCGCAGATTCTGGGTATATCATGGAAAGACTTCCTCGGTTTGGGGCGGGTTAATATCTACGATGAGAAAGAATCTTTCTGCCTTACCGTGCTGGCCCTTAAACTGGCGGCTTATGCCAATGGCGTTGCCAAACTGCATGGGGTAGTTTCCCGTCAAATGTGGCAGGGTCTCTGGCCGGGGCTTCCGATAGATGAAGTCCCCATTGGCCATGTAACCAACGGCGTACATTCCCGCACTTGGGTTTCCAGCGGTATGCTGGAACTGCTTGACCGCTATTTTGGCCCTCATTTTGAGGACAAGCCTACCGATTTGGCAATTTGGGACCGCATGGACCGGATCAGTGATGAAGAGTTATGGCGCACCCATGAACGCCGCCGCGAGCGGATGGTGGCCTTTGTCCGCGAACGTGTCCGGCAGCAGTACAAGCGCACCGGCGCGGTGGAACGCCGTGTCCGGCAGGCGGAAGACGTCCTGTCACCCTATGCCCTTACCCTGTGCTTTGCCCGCCGCTTTGCCACTTACAAGCGGGGTAATCTGTTGCTGCGGGATCCTGAACGGCTGTTGAGGCTGATCAAAAACAATGACCACCCCATTCAGCTTATTTTCGCGGGCAAGGCCCATCCCCACGATATGCCGGGTAAGGATCTTATCCGCGAACTTATCCATTTTGCTGAAAAATACGATGTTACCAGCCGTATCGTGTTTGTTGAAAATTATGATATGACTGTTGCCAAATACCTTACATCGGGCGGCGATATATGGCTCAACACACCCCGGCGGCCAATGGAAGCCTCCGGTACGAGCGGCATGAAGGCCGCGATGAACGGAGTCCTCAACTGTTCCATTATGGACGGCTGGTGGGATGAGGCGTATAATCCCGAAGTAGGCTGGGCCATCGGCCACGGCGAACAGTATGTAGACGAACATCTTCAGGACGATGTGGAAAGCAAGGCTCTCTACGATCTTCTTGAAAGGGATATTGTTCCTCTGTTTTATCAGCGCGGCAGGGACGGCCTTCCCCGTGAATGGATAAAGAGGATGAAGGACTGTATGCGCCAGATTGGACATTCAATGTCCAGCCACCGTATGTTGCTGGATTATTCCAACAATTTCTACTTCCCGGCGCTTAAAAATTACCGCAGGCTGATCAAGGATGATTACGCCGAAGCAAAATCCCTTGCGGCGTATTTTACCAAACTGCGGGATTCCTGGGACAGTCTCAAGATAGTCAAGATTGAAGCCAACACCAAACCGGTCATGCAGCGGGGCGATCCGTTGAATGTCACCGCCTATATTGATCTGGGACAGATGTCGCCTGATGACTTGCAGGTGGAATTGTACCACGGCACGGTATCAAACCAGAACAGGGAAATAACCAATGCCCGCAGAACCGAGATGAAGTGGACCGGCAGCAAGGATAACCTGAACCTGTACCATGTGCGGGTGGAATGTGAAGATACGGGCTTCCAGGGCCACACCGTGCGAATTTTGCCCAAACATGACGCGCTGGTTCATCCCTACCGCACAGGCCTTATCAAATGGGCGTGAGAAAATAAAATGGCAGTATCCTAGAACACCTGCCTTACCAAAACAAGGAGTTTTCAATGCATTCCTCTCAATTACCCAAACCCACGTATAGGTATTTTGACGTTTTAATGGCGCTTTTTGTCGCCATTCTCGTTCTGAGTAACATCGCTTCTTCGGCAAAGATCGTTGACCTCGGTTTTTCTCTTTTTGGAATCCGTCTGGCTTTTGACGGCGGCACGTTGCTTTTTCCGCTGGCGTATGTGCTGGGGGATGTGCTTACCGAAGTCTACGGCTTTAAGGCGTCGCGACGGGTTATTTACACCGGCTTTGCGATACTGGCGTTTTCCGCGCTCGTATTTTTTGTGCTGCATATTCTGCCGGCGGAAAGTTCCTGGGAAGAAGAAATCGGCACCGCCGCCTATGACGCCGTTCTTGGCGGCATGAGTTCCGGCGGCATTGTTCTGGCAAGCCTGGCCGGGTACCTGATAGGGGAATTCTTCAACTCCGTTCTGCTTTCAAAAATCAAAGTGATGATGCGGGGGCGGCTGCTCTGGTTCAGGGCCGTTACTTCCAGTCTGGTGGGCGAGCTGCTGGACAGCTTGATCTTTGTATCAATAGCGTGCCTGACCGGGGTTTTTGGCTGGCATCTGTTTATTACGCTGGCATTAACCAACTATATCCTGAAATGCCTTATCGAAGCGCTGGTCTTACCGGTCACTTATGCGGTAGTACGCCTGCTGAAAAACCGCGAAGGGATCGACGTGTACGATGTAGGAATAAAGTATCGGCCTTTTGGGTAATAATGAGAAACTGACGTCTTACTCTTGCATCCACAGATACTGTACCGGAACAGCCCATATTTTTCGGCTGACCTGCACAAGGTCGGTACCGGTATAGATAATGATCCCTTTCAGAAACCCGCTTCCTATCGTTTCCTGTAAAGTGTTCATATTGGTCCAGTCTTTTTCATTGATGGTGCCGTCAAGTTTTACCTCTATTCCAACGGTTTTTCCGTCAGGGCTTTCGATAATAAAGTCTACTTCTTTGCCCTGATTCTGCACGGGATTAAAGTGCGACACGTTGAATGAATCAAGCGATTTTGCCGCCTTCATAATCTCGGCGGCGATAAAGTTTTCGAATATATGTCCCATTGTCGTCTTGTCGTTTTTGTATACATCCTCCATATCTCTTTGCATTATATGGCAGAGCAGGCTGGTATCGGTAAAATACAATTTTTTCTGTTTAACAAATTTTTTGTTAAGCCTGTTTGGTTTGGTCCATGAAGGCAGTTCAAAAATAAGAAAGGTGTTATTGCAGAGGGCTTTGTATTTTTCATAAGTTTTCGCGTCCAGCCCCGTTTCTTTCATCACATTAGCGTTGTTCAGCAGTCCTCCCGCCCGTTGCGACAATGACACCAGCAACTGATAAATTTTGTCAGGATTTTTGATGTCGGCAAGAGTGCGAACATCCCTTTGCAGCAAAGTGGTAATATAATCATTGAACCAGTTATAACGATTTTTTCTTTTGTCCAGGGCGATCTCCGGAAAAGTCGCGTTTGAAATTATGCTGACTATATTGGCGCGGGGATATTTCCGCGGATATAAATCATCTTTCCACAGTTTTTGAATAAAGTTTACATTTGTCCCCTTTATTTCAGACGCGGAAAATGGATACAGGGTTAAAACCGACAACCTGCCAACAAGCGCGTCCGCCAATTTAGGCAGGGCAAATATATTTGCCGAACCCGTCAACACATACAGGGCGCGATTTTTATCGGCAAGGCGTTTTTCATCTACAGCTATTTTGAGGCAGCGGAACAATTCAGGGGCAAGTTGAACTTCATCCATTACATTAAGTTTGTTGTTCGGTAACTGCTGTAAAAACCCTTTGGGATCATTCCGGGCAAAAGCCAAATGAACCGGATTATCAAAGGTGATATAATTTAATTTTTTTCCAACCGATATATTCTGAGCCAAAGTTGATTTTCCGCATTGCCTTGGTCCGTTTAAATATATCAGAGGTCTTGTCTTTACCGTTTTTTTAAGGGTATCTTCCAACAGCCTGTATATATAATCCATTCTTGCGCTCCTATATTTTATGGTATCACTATACCATATTTTATTGGATTGGATTACCGATGTCAAGTAATACCCGAAACGAAGGGTTTACGGAGAATTTCTAGCCTTTATTTGCTATTTTTGCCCAGGTGTCCCGCAGGCCGATGGTTTTGTTAAAGACAGGCCGCCCATCCGCGCCGGTGTCGGGATCGCGGGCAAAATAACCAAGACGTTCAAACTGAAAAACCGCTTCCGGCGCGGCTTGTGCCAGACAGGGTTCGCCCCAGGCATTGGCAATTACTTCCAGTGATTGAGGGTTGAGGTTGTCGGTAAATTCGCCGGGACTGCCGTCGGACCGGGGGGCAATTTCCATTGGTTTTTCAACGCTGAACAGGTAATCGTACAGACGCGCCTGGAGCGGCACGGCCTGGGCCGCGGAAACCCAGTGGATTGTGCCTTTTACCCGGCGGTTATCCGGGGCGTTGCCGCCTTTAGTCTGGGGGTCATAGGTACAGCGCACGGCGGTAATGTTTCCGGCGGCGTCTTTGTCAAAGCCGGTACAGGTAACGATATACGCGTAGCGCAGACGGACGGCATTGCCGGGGAAAAGCCGGAAATATTTGGGTGGCGGGACTTCCGCAAAATCATCCTGTTCTATCCACAGTTCACGGGAAAAAGTTATGTTCCGTTTTCCGGCGGATTCATCTTCGGGGTTGTTTACCGCCTCAAGGTTTTCGGTTTTATCTGCGTCCCAATTTTCGATAATCAATTTCAGCGGTTTCAAAACAGCCATTACCCGCAGCGCCCGTTTGTTTAAATCCTCGCGCAGGCAGTACTCAAGAAAGGCGATGTCTACCATGCTGTCGGTTTTGGCAATGCCGATCCGGGAGACAAAAGCGCGGATTGCCTGCGGCGTATAACCCCGGCGGCGCAGGCCCGCAATGGTGGGCAAGCGGGGATCATCCCAGCCGGAAACATATTTGTCCTGCACCAGCTTGAGCAGCCAGCGTTTGCTCATTACCGTGTGGCTCAGGTTAAGCCGCGCAAACTCAATTTGCCGTGAAGGAAAGACTTCCGCTTCGCGGATGAACCAGTCGTACAAAGGCCGGTGAATCTCGTATTCCAGGGAACATAAGGAAAAGGTGATGCCTTCTTTTGCGTCCGACAACGGATGCTGAAAATCATACATGGGGTAGATGCACCAGGAATTGCCGGTACGGTAATGGGTTTCGCGGCGTATGCGGTACATTACCGGGTCCCGCAGCAGCAGGTTAGGGTGGGTCATGTCGATTTTGGCCCGCAGGGTTTTCGCCCCATCGGGGAATTCGCCGGCGCGCATACGGGCAAAAAGGTCCAGGTTTTCTTCGACCGAACGGTCACGGTAGGGGCTGTTCCGGCCCGGCGGCGTTATGGTTATGTTGTTCTTGTCCGGGACCGCCGTCCCCCGGTACTCGCTGATTTCCTCATCGGAAAGATCGTCAACATACGCCTTTCCCTTTTTGATAATTTTTACCGCAAGCTCGTACAGGTATTCGTAATAGTCCGATGCGTAATACTCCCGGTCTTCCCAATCGTAGCCCATCCATTTTATGTCACGCTTGATTGCTTCAACATAAGAGACATCTTCCTTTTCAGGGTTAGTGTCGTCAAAACGGAGATTGCACTTTCCGCCAAAACGTTCCGCCATGCTAAAATCAATGTAGAAAGCCTTGCAATGGCCGATGTGCAGCCAACCGTTTGGCTCCGGCGGAAAGCGGGTATGTACATAAGCGACCCGGCCCGATGCCAGTTCCTCTTTTATAATTTCACTGATAAAATCTGATCCGGCGGCAGTGTCGTCTGTGGCATCGCTTCCGGCGGTATTTTCTACTCTGCCGGTTTTGTCATTATCCGCAATAGTCATTGGCGCTCCTTTAGAAGTTTGTCAGATAACAGATTCCGATAAGCAAAACCGCCCAGAGGGATTCATTGTTGAGCGCGTTATTTTTTTCTGTTCCGTTCAGGCTGCCAAGCTGGGAACCGTACCACCAGAACAACCCTATCTGGGCATCAATGCGGAAGGTATACTCGGTAAAATCATCTCTGGCGCTTTGCGCGCCAAAAAAAAGATAGGCTAACTCGTCCAAAATCGAACCGAAGTTTTTAAGGGCCTGCTGAAGATTATCCTGTACAATTAAAGTTATCAAAGGCGGTATTTCATCCTGCAGCCTTTCCTTGCGGGACACATCGTCTTTCTCAACCCAGGTTTTTTGTACCAATAAATCAAGATTATTTTGAAAATGCCCCAGAAATTCACGCATCTGTTCGGTATTTTTTTTAACTTCCAGGAGCCGGCGATATTCAGCGCCAATTCCCAATTCGTCAGCAAAACTGGTTGCCGCCGCGAGGTCCAGCCCTTTCTCCGATGAAAACCATCCTGTGGGAAACAGGTTTTCCGTGGCTTTTCGGTACTCACCGGGGATAGCGTTATTTACGGTTGAAGAACGATGACTCATAGTTTTACCATGATAAGAAAAAGAAAAATAGTCAAGCGTTGTTTTACCAGCCTGTCTTTGCCAGGTATGCTCTCACCGCGCGGCGGGTTGAATCAAAAGCAATCTCATCGTAGTCAATGTCTTCCGGTTTAAGGAAACGGACGGCGGCGATCTCGGCCTGTTCAAGGCGCAGGTCTTGTTCCCGCAGGCCCGGTGCGCGGAGGCAAAAATATAAATCGCAGGTATTGTAGGCGATGTTTTTGTAGGGATACACATTGGGAAATGAGGCAAACAGGGTAAAAACATCGGCAAGCGACGCGCCGTCGGGAATGGGCGGCGTCCAGCCGATCTCTTCCCGCAATTCGCGGTACAGGCCCTCAAAAATGCCTTCGCCGGGGTCTACAAAACCGCCGGGCAGGTCCAATTTGCCCTTTGACGGTTCTTTGCCCCGAACCAGAAACATGATCCGCTCCGCGGCGGTATTTTCCGATACGCTGATTATGCAGCCGGTGGCGGCGGCGGTATTGTGGTAGTACACAAGACCGCAGTCAGGACAGCGAAATACTTTACCGTCCATAAAATTGATTTTTTCCGATGCGCATATGGGGCAGAATTTAAACATAAACCACTCTGTTTATTATGGCATAAAATTTGTTTTTTGTTCTATAATGGGTTAGTATACTATGAAAATCGCTGAGTTGCTGAAAAAGAAGACAACCCTCTCTTTTGAGGTATTTCCTCCCAAAGATGAAGTCCCTCTGGACGGGATTCAAAATACCCTTTCCCATCTGTACCGGTTTAAACCTGACTTTATCAGTTGCACCTATGGCGCGGGAGGATCCAGGAGAGGAAGAAATATAGAGCTTTGTGAGGTAGTTCAAAAAAGCGGACATGTCGTTATGCCCCACCTCACCTGTGTTGGCCATAACCGTGATGAAATGAAAAGCATAATAAAAGAATATTCTGACCGGGGGTTTGAGAATATTCTTGCGCTGAGGGGCGATTTTCCCGCCGGATGGGATACTACCAAAGGTGATTTTTCCCATGCTGATGAACTTATTGCCTACCTAAACACCGAGTTTCCCCAGATGTGCATTGCGGCGGCGGCTTATCCGGAAAAACACATCAGCGCCCCTTCAATGGAGACGGATATTGATTACCTGCGTTCAAAACAGGACAAGGGCGCCCAATTCATAATAACCCAGCTATGCCATGATGTGCCGGCTTTTCAGCGTTTTCTGGAACAGATACGAAAAGCCGGCATAACGATTCCCGTTATAGTGGGGGTTATGCCGGTACTGTCCTGCGAGCCCATTATCCGCATGACCATTTTCAACGGCTGTTCGATTCCGGCGGAACTTGCCGCCATTATAGGCAAATATCAAAACGATCCCGTCAGTTTTACCCGCGCCGGCATAGAATACACCGTTGTACAGCTTCACCGTTATATCGCCGCGGGTGTAAACGGCCTGCATTTGTATTCATTGAACAAGTGGGAAAAAATTACCGAAGTACTGAACACCGCGGGTATCAGTAACTAAAATTACAAGGAATATTCTCTGGGCAAACACTTTTTATCATCAACAGAAGTTTTTTCATGGCTGTCCCGGTACATCAATCTTGAAAGCGGGCACATACCCAGGATTCCCAAGAGTTACCGTCTTGATCGTATGGAAGTTCTGGCGGAGATTGCCGGACATCCTGAGCGCTGCGCCCCGTCCATTCACATAGCGGGGTCAAAAGGCAAGGGATCGGTTACCGGAATGATCGCCTCGGTTCTGGAAGCGGATGGCCGCCGGGCGGCGCGTTATATGTCACCGCATATCAGCGATTTTCGTGAACGAATATGCCTGGGCAATTCATTTTTTGATGAGGCGGTATACTGCGCCGCCGGTGATGAATTGCGGGATATAGCGGAATGTAAAGTACCAACTGTGAAAAACAGCCTGTTTGATCCCGGCAGCGAGGAAGGGGAAGACCTCACTTTTTTTGAGCTTTTGACGCTGTATTTTTTCCTCTGCGCCAAAATTGGCGGCTGCGATGTCATGGTGGTGGAAACCGGCATGGGGGGGCGGCTGGATTGTACCAATATTATCGACCCGCTGGTTTCGGTTATTACCCTGATTGAACTTGAACATACCGCTTTTCTGGGCCAGACCATTCCGGCGGTAGCGGGGGAAAAAGCCGGCATCATTAAACCCGGCAAACCTGTAATTTTGGCTCGGCAAAACGCCGAAGCCCTGGACGTATTCAAAAAGCGGGCAAGCGAAAAAAACAGCCCGCTGTTATACTTTCCCGACAGCGCCTCAGTTGAAAATCCGCATATACATCCTGACGGCACGGATTTTTCCTTAACTCTGCATTATGCGCAATTACCGCCGCTGAAACTTTTCATTCCGATACCGGGACTCATTCAGGCGGAAAATGCCGGACTGGCGGCGCTGGCGCTCAAAACCGCTTTCCCCGCCATTGAAAATGATGTTATTCGCCGCGGATTAAACAGCGTAAAGATTCCTGCCCGTTTTGAAAAAATTATGGATAATCCGCCGTTGATCATTGACGGCGCCCACACGCCGGAGAGCGCCCTGTCCTGCGCCGAAACATTTTGTTCGCTTTACGGCGAAAAAGGTGTACTGCTGTTCGGCTGCGCCGCCGACAAAAACGCCGCCGCAATGGCGGATATTTTGTTGCCCCGCTTTTCACAAATTATCGTTACCACGCCGGGAACCTTCAAAGCCAGCGACCCCGAAAAGACTTTCAACGCTTTTTCTTCCGAAAAGACACTATTAATAAAAGATACCCGCGCGGCGGTACGGCAGGTGCTGGAGACAGGCTGGAACAAAGGCTTGCCCATTCTTGTTACCGGTTCGTTTTACCTTGCCTCGGAAGTCCGGGGTTGTGTTTTTCTTCTAAAAAATGAACAAATAAAAGATTAATTTATTACATTCAAAAACAAATAATGTTTCTTAAGAAACAGCAGACAATTTTCTTTCTTGACAGCGTATTATTATACATTACCATTTAAATAATATATTGAGAAATCAATTATATGATTCATGTCCAAATGAAATCTACAGTTTTACAGGGTTACGAAACTTTTGCTGACAAACGGGATGTTATGCGTCGTAAAATTCTGAATTATTTTGGGAACGGGTATAAACCTATTCTTGCAAGATGTTCAGGTTTTTATAACAACCGGCTTTTATCGGTTGAATATTTTGCCAAAATAAAGAGAAAAAAAATGGCAAAGAAAAATTTTTTTTCGGCGGCAATATTTATTATTGCGGTATTGGTTCTTGGTAGTTTTGCGTGGGCTGCTTCGCCTCCCAAGCAAGTATATCCCGGTGGAACGGAACTGTATCCGGCAATTTACGGAACATTCTCGGAACTGTATCCGAATGCCAGATATGCGAGTATTGATTTTTACAACAACAGTTATATTATTACCGGTATAACGGGTTTTGCGCTTACCACGCCTGTTTCCTGTGATATGATAGTTCGATTAAAACCAAATAGCGAGATAGATATTTCATACGCAAACCTTTACCAGAAAGACATTAATACGGGGAAATGGAGCAAGGCAAAAGCTTTCGGCTTTTATTATTACAACAAAGCTGTCAGTAATATTACATCAAAAATGATGGCAATAGCCAATGATTCGGCAGCTTTTGACCGCGCGGAAAAAGCGGCAATGGCGGATATTGCCTTTGTATATACCATGATGGAAAACTTCACCGAGTTGGCATTTAAGGATTTTATCCAAAAGTACGCCAAAGGTTCCGTGTTTGTTTTGGAAGGTTTTGTATCCGAGGTGAAAGAGTATGGCAAAGAGATAAATGGAATAACCTACAAATATCTTGTTGCCATGAATAAAGCTCTTATTGAAGATGATTCGTTTTTTTCCGCTATGATGGGTAAGACTATTTACTGCCGGTTCTACACCAACCGGGACGATGTTATACGTTTAAGCAAAACATCGGTGATAAAAGTTTCAGCGAACCTGGTCAGCGCGTTTAAGAGTTCCAGCGGTTCATTATCTCTGGATTTGGCGGCAAATGAATAATTATCGGACACTCCCGACAGTGTTTGTGTTTAGTACCTCACACGGAGGCGTATTTTTCTGTTTTCATGGTATTCTCCGTATACTCCTGCGTTTCGTGCCTTCGTGTGAGGTTTTTTGAGTGCTATATAAAATTATTTTTCACGGGAAATTTCATCTTGATCTTAATCGGTTCCAGGGGTTGACGCCCAAACGAATCAAAAAATAGAGCCAGGCGAAACCAAAACCGGCAAGGTGGGTAAGGTGCGCTACGCCGCGGCTGAGGCCAAAAATGGAAGATGCCAGTTCCAGGGCGGTAAAGCCCAATACCATCACCGGGGCGCGCAGGGGCAGTATTCCCCACAGGTAAATTATTGAATCGGGAAAAAATACCGCATAGGCAAGTTCAACGGCAAAAATCGCCCCGGAAGCGCCCATCAGTATTACTCCATACGCGCCGGTTAAATAATACACGCAGAATGAAAACACTCCCGCCAGCGTACCGGTAACAAAATAAAAAAGCAGGAATTCCCGGCTGCCCATGTACCGTTCAACCTGGGTTCCAAAAATAAAAAGGGCGAGCATATTAAACAGAATGTGGCTAAAGCCGCCATGAACAAACATATAGGTAACAAAAGTCCACACCCAGCCTCTCAAAACCAATACGGGAATCATTGACAGATAATAGGTCAGTTGGCGAAGACCCAGAAAATACATCGCCATAAAAACAAGGATGTTAATGCCGATAAGCCAGTACACCGCGCCGTTGTTCTGGTAGCGGAAAGGCTGCCTGATTATGTTCATGATTTAAGAGTAAAGGTTGAAGGAAAAAGTGTCCAGTATTTACCTGTTATTTCATGTAGTTTTGTCTTTTTAATCTTCAATTTCTTTAATTGCCTGTTCCGCCCAATCCGGACATTCTTGCGAAGAAATGCGCTGATGATACAGCATCCGGCGGCAGAATTGACAAAAGAAATCTGTTATAGTATAATAAAATAGGGTGAAAAAATGAAACTGAGAGACGCGCTCACAAAACTGGATAACGTAGAAATTGACAGGTCAATTACAAGTGAAGTTGAAGCTCTTTATAAAAGTAAATTTCCTGGTGAACTCCTGAAAGTTATCTCCTTAAATAAGGATGGTGTTTCTTATGATGAAAAGTCTGTATTTAACGGATTATCAGTCAACGCTATATTAAACGCGTACAATGATTTGTACATTGATTTTGTCAGCTTAAATTTAGTGCCGTTGTTTGATATTGGCGACAACGAATATATTGTTTATGATTTGAAAAAAAAGTGTTATGCCTTATACGACATCAGCGAGGATGATGAATATAGTGAAGAATCTAATTTGTTGAAGTATGTATAATAATAAAACAACACCGAGCTTTTTGTTTGACTGAAAGACAAGAAACGTTTCAGGAATAGGTATTGTTGTCCAGTATTCGGCGGTAATCCGCAATGGTCTGGGCATGAACCGCCTGTTCCCGTATCGCCGCGCCGCCCTTCAATCCTTTGGTGTAGGCGCAGAATTGTTTACGCATTTCAAGACAGGCGCGCGTTTCGCCAATGTCCGCGGCAAGCAGTTCCAAATGACGAAAAGCGGCATCCATGCGGACGGGAAAAGGAACCGGTTCCCACGCGCCGGTTTCCAGCAGGGAACGGGCGGCGGAAAAAATAAACGGGTTGCCCATCGCGCCGCGGGCAAACATCACCGCGGCGCAGCCGGTTTCTTGCAGCATCCGCTGGGCATCTTCCGGCATATACAAATCTCCCGAACCGGTGACCGGGACCGCAAGCCGCGAAACAAGATTCGTGATACAGGACCAATCACTCGCGCCGCCGTAGTCCTGGCTTCTGGTACGGGGATGCAGGCTTATCATCGCCGCGCCGGCCTCTACGGCAATGCGGGCGCATTCGGTGTAATTGATAGAACCGGAATCCCAGCCGGAACGCATTTTTATCGTTACCGGAACATTCCCTAATTCGCGGGAAGCCCGTACCGCCGCTTCCACCACTTTACCCAGCCGGGCAGGGTCTTTCATCAGCGCCGAGCCCGCGCCGTTTTTTACTACTTTGGGAACCGGACAGCCCGCATTTATGTCGATGACATCCGGTTTCAGCGGGGCCAAAAACACGGCGGCTTTATATATCGCTTCCGGTTCCCCGCCGAACAGTTGAATCGCGTAATGCCGCTCATTGCCGGCGCGGCTTACCAGACTGACTGCCGCGGGAACAGCGACCCCGCCGCCGCCCAGTCCGTAATGCCCCGGATTGCGGTACAATGCCTCGGCGGAAACAAGTTCGGTAAAAGAGAAGTTTGCCCCCTGCTCAATACACAGCGAACGAAAGTTCCGGTCGGAATAACCAGCCACCGGCGCGAGAAAAAGGTTGCCTTCGAGTTTGAGAGTTCCGATGGTAATGGGGCGGTAAAGGCTCATTATGCGTAAAGAAAATGTTTTTTATCCTGCGGCGGCAATACGTTCACGTATCATTTCGCCGATAAGTTCTGTTGGAGTTTTATGGGTTGCAATCGATTTAGTCAAAAGATAATCTTCTGAAAGGCGGTCAAGGGCAACCATTCTGAATGATTTTTTTGCAAATCCGCCATTTT
>Ga0268262_10001009_pt1 | contig 36049 bp, 26 predicted proteins | sample TergutNc150P3_FD_190354 | JGI IMG/M metagenome (GOLD analysis project Ga0268262, IMG submission 190354) | Nasutitermes corniger P3 segment gut microbial community from laboratory colony in Florida, USA - Nc150 P3 (SPAdes) (version 2) | ecosystem: Host-associated > Arthropoda: Insects >...
GTTGCGCCGTAATTTTTATCGGCCCATGCGCGGCAAAAAAGCAGGAGATTCTAAGGCCGGAAAATACCGATGCGATTGACGTTGTTATAACATTTAATGAACTAATACAGTGGCTTTCATCTGAAAATATTCAACTGGAAAATTGTTCCGAGAGCGGCTTTGATCAATCTTTTGAGACGGGAGAGGCGCGGCTGTTCCCAATTCAGGGCGGTATGTTGAAAACGGGCGGCATTCAAAGCGACGGAACGCAGACGGACGTACTTCACATAAGCGGTGCGGATGACATTTTAGAGTTGTTTTCCAACAATGCGGATTTCGACGGCAAACTGATTGAACCGCTGTTTTGCAAGGGTGGTTGCGTAGGCGGGCCATGTTTTGGCAATGAAGACTCCGAGGCTTACTCCCATAACCTGTTTACACGGCGGGAGAGCGTGATCCGTTACGCGGAAGCGTCGGCAAAAATTAACAAGGCGTTTCCTGCGGAAAAAATTTCCCATCAGGCGAATTTTATTTTGGATGAACAAAAACAGCAAGAAGTGACGGAAAATCAAATCCACAAAATATTTGAACTCACCGGAAAAATATCTCCTGAGTTTCAGCTTAACTGCGGCGCATGCGGTTACAACAGTTGCACGGAAAACGCAATCGCGGTCGTGCGCGGCATGGCGGAACCGGAGATGTGCATTCCCTTTATGCGCCGTCTTGCCCAACAGCGGACTGACAGAGTTATCGATACGACGCCCAATGGGGTCGTGGTGTTGGACAGTGAGTTGTGCATAGTCAAGATGAACCCCGCTTTTCAAAGGATGTTTACCTGCAACAACGGTATTTTAGGAAGGCGCATATCGTATCTTGTGAACGCGGACGGTTTTGAAAACTTACATTCAGGCGCTACGGATAAATATGAATCAATGCAGACAAAATACGGAATCAAGTATCATGAAATCCTCTACGCGCTGAGGGAAGAAAAGCAGTATGTCGGGATTTATTCAGATATTTCCAAACTCAAATTTGATTCCGGTCAGTTGGATACGATAAAATCGCAAACTTTAAAACACGCGCAGGAGTTTCTGGATCATCAAGTGCGGTTTGCGCAGGAGATGGCGCATTATCTGGGCAAGAGTACCGCGCAAAGCGAAGAAATTGCAAAACGTCTGATTGGGCTGTACGAAGAGGACGGCGATTCGGCGTAGCCTGTTAAAAAAGCCTACGGCTTTTTTAACGAAGTTTGCTTTTTGGCAGGGAGAAACAATATGAAATTTTTTGATGATTTTCTTTATCAAAAAAATAAAAAAAAACACGGAGTCTGCGGAGATTTCTGTCTTTATGAGCGGACGGCGATAGGGACTGTCTATGTTTTGTGCGACGGAGTTGGTTCGGGGATTTACGCCAATATCTCAGCCATCACCTGCGCCAACCGTATTCTGGAATTAATCCGCAGGGGAATGTCCATCCGCATGACAAGTGAAATAGTCGCCGCTTCCATGCATCGCGCCCGTAAAGAAGACATCCCATTCTCAGCCTTCTCGGTAGTTTTAATTTCCCCCGACGGCCAATTCACCATTTATTCTTATGAATCGCCAAACCCGATCTTAATACAGAACAACCACGCGAAAGTCCTTACCCCTCGTTTTTACACGGCAGGCTTTGAAGTGATTGGCGAATCTACCGGTATCCTCAATATGGGAGACTCCCTTTTAATGTTTTCCGACGGCGTGAGTCAGGCCGGTCTTGGGCACGGTCAAGGCATGGGTATCGGCTCGGACGGAGTTTCCGCCTACATCAACCTGAATTACAAACCGCACGACAGCATCTCCACCCTCTCCAAGCGAATTGTAGAGATGTGCAAGACCGTATCGGGTGGAAACCACGAGGACGACACGACTCTCGTTCTGCTCAATTGCCGCGAAGCGAATGAGTTGACGCTGCTGACGGGGCCGCCGTCCAACCGCTCGATGAATCATAATTACGCATTAAAGTTTATGGATATGCCCGGCAAAAAGATCCTCAGCGGCTCCACAACTACGGATATTATCTCTGAGGAGTTAGGCTTAAAAGTAGAAACTAGCATGAGTAAAACTTACGGGCAGTTACCGGATTATAGTATCGAAGGAATTGATTTAGTCACAGAAGGCGCAATCACCCTGAACCAGGCCTATAATATTCTGGACGAGCCGGTGGAACGGTTGTCCACCAGTACCGCCGCTGAGCGTATCTGCCTGATGTTACACGCGGCGGACGTTATCTATTTAATGGTAGGAAACGCCGCGAACTCCGCGCATGAAGATTTGATTTTTAAGCAGACGGGCGTTCACCTCCGCAAACATGTAATCAAGCATATCGCCGCCAGTCTAAGACACATGGGCAAGTTAGTGATTGAACAGTACTATTGACACTAAATTAAAATCTTAATAAATTAATAGAGTGTTTTTCCAAAAATTTCACACAAAGATCAAGAGGGGAACCTTCAACCTTCGGTTTCGGTTGAGGTTCACGAAGGTACAAAGAACACAAAGAGGGGAAAGGGGTTGTTGTACGAAGGTTATATTTGGAACTTCACGATAAGATAACGGACAAAAACCCCTTATTCTTCTTTGTGTTCTTCTCTTCCTTAGTGTTCTTTGTGTGAGATCTTCTGGATATAATTCAGGAGGGGTGATACTATCTGCGGAATTATCGGTTATGTAGGGAAAGAAGACGCTGTTCCCATAATAGTTGACGGATTAAAAAAACTTGAATACAGAGGCTATGACTCCGCCGGTATCGCTGTTTATGGGCAAAGCGGTTTTGATGTAATAAAACAAAAGGGACGCCTTACGGCGTTGGAAGCGCGGCTGGCGGAGCGTCCGCTTACGGGGCACATGGGAATAGGCCATACGCGGTGGGCAACGCATGGGGAGCCGTCTGATATAAATTCCCATCCGCATTTGGGGAGCAAGGAAAAAATAGCCGTTGTTCATAACGGTATAATAGAAAACTATAAGCTTTTAAAAGAACGCCTTGAACATTGGGGGGTAAATTTTGCCTCACAAACGGACAGCGAAGTAATTGCGCAGTTTGCCGAGCATTATTATAACGGAGACTTGCTGGATACGGTCATCCATACAGCAAACGCGGTGGAAGGCTCCTACGCGCTGGGGGTCATTTGTGTTGACGAGCCTGATGTGCTTATCGCCATCAAAAAAGATAATCCACTTATTATCGGCGTGTCTGATCACGGTAATTTTATCGCCTCCGATGTGCCCGCCGTGTTAAAACATACGAACAAGGTCTACTATCTTAACGACAAAGAAATTGCGGTATTACGGAAAGACAGCGTTCAATTTTTTAACATCGACAAAGAACCGATTGAAAAAACTTTGGAAACAATAACGTGGAACCTTGACAGCGCGGAAAAAGGCGGCTATCCGCATTTCATGCTTAAGGAAATTATGGAGCAGCCTAAAGTTTTGCGCGAAACAATTAAATCTGCGTTAAATACCTATAAGAGCGTAATTGACTCTCTTGACGTATCACGCTTTACAAAGATCGTAATAACCGCCTGCGGTTCGGCGTATAATGCGGGTGTCGTCGCTAAATACGTGTTTGAACGTTTATGCCGATTCCCGTCGATTGAAGTTGAGCTTGCAAGCGAGTTCAGATACAGGGACGCGGTAATTAATGAAAAAACTCTTGTCATTTTAATAAGCCAATCCGGTGAAACCGCGGATACAATCGCGGCACTGCGCGAAGCAAAAAGCAAAGGCGCTTTTACACTTTCAATAGTCAATGTGGTCGGCAGTACAATTGCAAAGGAAGCGGACATTTGCCTGTTCACTGCGGCAGGACCGGAAATTGCCGTGGCGACGACAAAGGCTTTTTCCGCCCAGCTTGTGCTGTTGTATTTTTTAGCCGTATGGTTTGCCGTCAAGCTGGGAAAATTACCGCAGGAAGCGGAACAGGAACTGTTATCGCAAATTGCCGCCTTGCCGGAAAAAACGGAAAATCTTCTCAAGCAGATCGATTCAATTCAAAAGTACGCCGCCGCCTGTGTTGGCTGCAAGAGCATTTTTTTTATTGGGAGGAATATTGATTACGCAATTACGCTGGAAGGGTCTCTCAAATTGAAAGAAATTTCCTACATTCACTCCGAAGCCTATGCGGGCGGCGAATTGAAGCATGGCACTATTTCCTTAATTGAGGAAGATACGCTGGTCGTCGCAATCTCAAACTGCGCCCCTCTTTACGGAAAAATTATGAGCAATGTGGAACAGGTTATCAGCCGGGGCGCAAAGGTACTGCTTATCGGTAACTGCCCATCAGCCAAACCTGATGAAAAAATCTTTCATATTACTCTGCCGGAAAGTCAGGATTTATTTTCTCCGTCTCTGTCGGTTATTGTTTTGCAGCTTTTTGCTTATTATGTCGCCGCGAATAAAGGACTGGATATTGACAAGCCGCGAAACCTTGCTAAAAGCGTTACTGTTGAATAAAAACGGTATTTTACAAAAACAGTTAATTCTGTATTATTAATTGATATCATGTATAGAAAGGCTGCGATAACATGGAAAGCGTATTAATAGTTTCAGATATTGAAAAAGACACCGCTCTTTTTACCGTGATGTTGAACGCGGCTTCCTGCCGTCAAATTATCTGCCAAAAGTCTGTTGAAAGCGCCCGTAAGCTTTTGCAAAAACAGAACTTTAATTTAGTGATTGTCAATTCTCCGCTTCCTGATGAATCAGGCGAGAGTTTTTCGCGTTCTGTCGCTTCCAAAGGCGTATCTCAGGTTATTCTCTTTGTAAATAATGAATCCTTCGATACAGTATCCGCCGCCTGTGCGGAAGACGGAGTTTTAACAATTTCAAAACCGGTTGACAAGGCGGTTTTTTGGTCGGCGTTGACGCTTGTAAAATCAGTTCAAATCAAAATAAAGCGGATACAGTTGGAAAACGAACAGTTAAAACAAAAGATTGAGGATATACGCATCATTGACCGTGCAAAATGCATTTTAATATCATACATGAAAATGAGCGAACAGGAGTCTCACAGGTATATTGAAAAACAGGCGATGGATATGCGATCATCAAGAAGGATTGTAGCGGAGGGGATTTTAAAAAGGTATGAAAATTTTTAGGAAACTGAATGAGGAGTGCGCTGTTTTTGGAACCAGTTTAACGGATGACGAAGCGGCCGGAATAACTTATAACGGCCTGCTTGCGCTTCAACACCGCGGGCAGGAGGGAGCGGGTATTGCCGTCGCCAACAACCGAAGTATTGTATGCCATAAAGACATAGGTTTGGTCAGCGAAGTGTTTTCCGGCGAAGAGTTAAAAAAATTGCCAAAGGGGAGCGTGGCTGTCGGGCATACGCGTTATTCAACAACAGGACACAATACAAAGGAAAACGTAGGGCCGTTTGTTACGGAATATCTGACAGGCAGAATTGCTACCGCCCATAACGGAAATATTACAAACGCTTCGGAAATTCGATCTGAATTGGCGGGCTTAGGCGTTCATTTTGGCGCGACAAGCGACAGTGAAGTTGTCTCTTCGTTAATCGCGTATTATATAACGGAAGAAAAAAGTTCTTTTACGGGAGTCACCAAAGCCGCAGAACTTCTCAAAGGGGCGTTTTCGCTTGTCATAGCGACAAGCAAAAACAAATTGATAGCCGTCCGCGATCCAAACGGCTTCCGTCCCCTTTGCATCGGTAAAAACGGAATCGGCATTGTTGTCGCTTCCGAGACCTGCGCTCTTGACGCATGCGGCTTTGAATATGTGCGCGATGTTCTGCCCGGAGAAGTAGTAATAATTGAAAACGGGAAGATAACGCATCACGGAGTAAAGCTTGAAAAAAAGGAATGCGATCACGGGCTTTGCATTTTTGAGTACGTGTATTTCGCGCGTCCCGATTCCGTGATTGACGGATTAAGCGTTTATAACGCGCGGTACAACATGGGGCTTGAATTGGCAAAAGAGTATCCCGTACAAGCCGACGTTGTCTGCGGCGTTCCCGACTCCGGCCTTGATGCCGCATACGGCTACAGCGCTCAAAGCAACATTCCCTTGATTACGGGATTTGTAAAGAACAGATACATTGGCCGCAGTTTCATCTACCCGACTCAGACCCAGCGCGACAGCGCGGTCAGGCTGAAACTTAATCCGCTTGCGGCGGGTATCCGCGGAAAAAGAATCGTCCTTGTTGATGATTCCATTGTGCGCGGCACAACGAGCGAAAAAATTGTAAAGAGCCTTAAAAACGCGGGAGCAAAGGAAGTCCACATGAGAATTTCATCTCCCCCGTTCCGGTATTCCTGCCACTACGGAACTGACATTGACAGCGAAGAGAACCTGATTGCGAACAAAATGAGTTTGGATGAAATCTGCCATAAAATCGGCGCGGACAGTTTGGGATACATCAACATAGACGGTTTAAAAAAAGCCTGTGGAGGATGTTCTTTGAATTTTTGCACTGCCTGTTTTAGCGGGAACGGTAATGCGGAACGCGCGAAGAAAAATGTGTTTGAATGATCCTGCCGCTTAAATAACCCGGTAAAACCCGCACTTCAGGTACAACGACTCATCATAACCCGCAAGCACCGGATGATCCTGCGCCTGAAAACGGAAATCAAGCTGTATAAGGCGGCGCTGTGCGTCTGCGGCGGCGTCTGTAATCATGTGTTTAAAAGTAATTTCGTCTACCGCCTGACTGCATGAGCAGGTTATAAAGACGCCGCCGGGACGGACAAGTTTTATTGCCCGCAGATTTATTTCCTTGTAGCCGCGCAATGCTTCTTCAATAGAACTGCGTGATTTTGCAAACGCCGGCGGATCGAGTATTACCATGTTAAATTGCTCTTTGCGCCGCGCCATATTACGCAATTCGTCAAAAACATTGGCCTCGACTGTTGTTACGCGATCTGCGGCTCCGTGCAGCGCGGCGTTCTTTCGCGCCGTTTCAAGCGCCGCCTGCGACGTATCAATCATGGTGACCTTTCCCGCCGCGCCCAGCGCGTGCAAACCAAAGCCGCCTGTGTATGAACATGCGTCAAGAATACGTAGTTCTGTACCGGTTTCTTTTTGCAACATGGCGGCGTATTTGCCTGTAAGCAGATGGTTATCACGTTGATCAAGAAAAAACCCCGTCTTTTGTCCCTGCGGCAGATCCACAATAAAAGGCAAGTTTCCCTCAAAAATGACAATCCCGCCTTCGGGAAAAGTTCCCTGTAATACGCCTTCGCGTAACGGAAGCCCTTCCAATTCGCGGACATGGGCGGCGGATTTTTCGTAAATGCCGCAAAGAGCGCCGTTCGGGATAAACGCCGCGGGATACGCTATTGCGCCGGAATTTGCCGTATCCGCCGCGTCATTTTCAGCGCCTGATTCCGCGGTAACTGCCGCGTTGTTTTTCACATCCGGCGCATTGATGTTCGTTACTACTTCGCGTAACGCTTCGATTATCATTTCGCGGCGGCAGTCCATTCCCCAGACAAGAAACTGCGCCGAAAGCCAAAAACGCGGAGGGCCAAGAGCGGCCTGCGCGGCTTCGAAAGGGAAAGGGCGCCGCGTAATTGCGGGTTCAATTTCAGATAACGGCCAGCCTATAAAACAGTCAATGATAAGCCCGGGGAGAAAATCAGCTTCAGCAAAGACAAGACGCGCAGATTCATGGGAAAGATCGCGGAAAAATATGCGCCTAAGTACTGCCTCGCGGATACGCCGCTTGAAAAAGCCTTTGTCGATTCCTTCTTTGGAAGGGCTGTATATACGCGCGGTAATTTTAGAGTTTGGATTTACTATCGCCCTGCCAAGATATTTTTTACGGCTGCTTTCAACATCGGCGCATTCGCCGGGAACAAGTTGCGTCTGTTCTTTACCTTCCAGTACGCTGTCAATTTCATTGCCATATGCCCAGGGATGCCCAAGGATAATGCGCTCTTCTTCGCCGGATCTTAAAATTATTCTTTTCGACATACTATCTTTCTAATTCCCTTTTTTTTATTGTACATTATAAATATTCACAGGAGTATATGAATATTATTTTGTTAAATTTCACTCCTGAACCTAAATAGGCGACTTTTGGTCTTCAATTTGTGTTATATCTAAGTATAGCTGTTATGCGGATAGAAGTCACCATATTTGTAATTTCTCTTATTTTCAGCTCTATCATTGTATATATACTGTGTTTTTTATGGTTTGGAGATACAAGGAACCGCCGTTCCGTAAGTTTTTTTTGCTTGGGTGTCTTTGTCATTTTTTGGACGCTTCTAAACGCTATTTCCATTATTTCCGCTGAAAAATTTTTTCCTTTTCTATATACGCTGCGGATTAGTATCGTTTGTATTATTCCATTCAGCGTTTTCTGGTTTATCCTTAACTTTGCGCATATAAGGATGGATAAACATCGATATGTAATGTTGGCGCTAAGCATATTTCCGGCTTTGGACGTTTTGTTTATGATAACCAATCCTTTACATCATCTAATGTTTCCTGATTATGCTTTTCCCGTTCCTACTCGGGGGCCTTTATTCTGGGTACACACAATCGTAGATTTTTTTGTGGTGCTTCTTTGTTTTATTGTTCTTATCCGGTATGTTTTTAAGCAGGCCAGGGATGAACCCCTTGTAATAACCACCGTATTTGGGATGTCGTTTCCATATATTTTGAATGTATTGTATACCACCGAAATACGGCGGTTCATTCCTTATGACATAACTCCTCTGGGATTTTTTATTACTTTTATGCTCTTTGCCATTACGTCTTACAAGTCCCAGCTTTTAAACATAAAAGCTGTAACCATGAACAATATTTACTCCCTCATTAAAGATGCAATTCTTGTTTTTGACGAACAGAATCGTATAATGGACGCAAACTCGGCCGCGTTATTGGCTTTTCCCCGTTTTTCATTTGATACCGGTCAAAGCACGCTGGAAAAATTCTTTGCCTATTTACAGGAACAGAACGCCGAATGTGCGCCGAATGATTTTTTTGAACAGCTTAAAAAAGGAAATACAGAACGGAGCGGAGAGATTAAATTACGCTGGAAAGACGGACAAATAAAAACTTTTATGGTAACGTTTAAAACCATAATGGTCAAAAAAAAGCCTAAGGGTTACATACTTTTCATGTCCGATGTAAGCGTTTATCATTCCATGATTTCAGAAATAAATTTAAAAAATGCCCGGCTGGCGGAACTTCGCAAAGAAGCGGAAGCGGCGTCAATGGCAAAAGGCGCTTTTCTGGCTAACATGAGCCATGAAATACGCACCCCCCTTAACGCTGTAATTGGCATGGCAATGATTGCCCGAAAAAACGCTGAAACTCAAAAAACGCTGTCTGCAATTAAAGAGATAGAAACCGCTTCCGTACATCTTTTGGGATTGTTGAACAACGTGCTGGATATGTCGAAAATCGAATCCGGCAAATTTGAGCTTATTAATGGCTCTTTTTCTTTAAAGACGGCCATGGATGAGGTGGTGAATCTTATAACTCTTCGTTGCGCGGAAAAGAATATACGGCTGGAAACTAATTTTGAAAATATTAAAAATTACCGCGTCATGGGAGACAAATTAAGACTCAATCAAATAATGATAAATTTATTGGGAAACGCCGTTAAATTTACGCCAAAAGACAGCGCGGTAATTTTTTCTTTGAATGTGCTTGATGAAAACGAAGAGTATGTAAAAATACAATTTATAATTTCAGATAACGGTATAGGAATGTCTGAAGAGCAGATGGGGCGTCTTTTTCAATCTTTCAGTCAGGCGGATTCCAGTATTTTTAACCAGTATGGTGGGACGGGGTTGGGGCTTTCCATCAGCCAGAATCTGGCGGAAATGATGGGCGGGCATATCACTGTAAAAAGCAAACCGGGCGAAGGTTCGACATTTGAATTTACGCTGTGCTTCCCGATTGTTGAAGAAAAGCAAGAGAAAGCCGTCGGAGAAATTATGCTTGATCTTTCCGGTAAGCATATACTTATTGTGGAAGACGTGCAGATAAACCGCTTTATTTTAACGGAGCTTCTTTCGGATACCAATGTGGAAATTGACGAGGCTCTGGACGGAGAAGCGGCTGTCGCCATTTTTAACGGGAAGCCGCACAATTATTACGACCTTATCTTTATGGATATACAGATGCCCATAATGGACGGTTATAAAGCCACCAGGCAAATAAGGGCTATTGAAGCCGAAATGATAAAAAGGGAAGAAATTCAGGGCAATAAAGGACCGCATAAACAAACGCGCATTATTGCCATGACAGCTAACGCATATAAGGAAGACATTGAAAAAGCCCTCGCCTCAGGAATGGACGGACACCTTTCAAAACCCATTGATTTCAACGCCGTAATGCACACCCTTGCATCTATACTTGATTGACAAATATTCAGTAAAATGGCATTATTCAAAAAATTAAGGACAAATTATGACCGCGTATTTAGTTCTGGAAAACGGTACTGTAATGAAAGGCGAATATTTCGGCGCTCAGGGAGAAATCACAGGGGAAGTCGTTTTTGCAACCGGTATGACCGGTTATTTGGAGACTTTGACTGATCAGAGCTATTATGGGCAGATTGTCCTGCAAACTTTTCCCCTCATTGGAAATTACGGAGTTATTCCGCCCGATTTTGAAAGCGCCAATGTTGGGGCAAGGGCGTATATTGTCAAACACCCGTGCGAAAATCCGTCCAACTTCCGGTGTGAGGGCGCTCTTGACGCTTTTTTAAAAGAGCGCGGTATTACCGGATTATATGGAATTGATACAAGGGCGCTTACAAGAATTATTCGGGAAAACGGCGTTATGAACGGAAAAATTACGGCGGCGCCTCCGACACCGGCCGACATTGAGGAAACAAAAGCGTATTCAATTAAAAACGCAGTTGCCGCCGTGTCATCGCGTTCTGTTACCAAGACCGTACCTGATTCACAGCCGGTTAAAAAACGCGTGGCGTTGATGGATTTCGGCGCAAAGCGCGGAATAGCGAATGCGCTGGCGGCGCGGGGCTGCGAGGTGTGGTCGTTTCCGCATGACATAAGCGCGCAGGAGATACTTAAAATCAATCCGGACGGGATCATGCTCAGTAACGGTCCCGGAGACCCGGCGGAAAGCGCCAACAGCGGAATTATTGAGACGCTCCGTATTCTGCAAAAAAGCGGCGTGACAATTTTCGGTATTTGTCTTGGGCACCAACTGCTGGCTCTGGCAAACGGCTATTCAACGCGCAAACTTAAATTTGGACATCGCGGAGTAAATCAGCCTGTTAAGGAATTGGCGACCGGGCGCGTTTACATTACCAGTCAAAATCACGGATACGCAGTTGTTGCAGATAACGGTTCGTTTGTGAACGTAAACGACGGTACCTGCGAGGGTATGGATTACGGCGCCTGTTTTTCAGTGCAATTTCACCCCGAAGCATGCGGCGGGCCGCTTGATACGGCTTTTTTATTTGACCGTTTTATAGAAAGGATGAACAAATGAATTTAACATCGGACAATGTTATCGCTTATTTTCAGCCTATTCTTTCCGCCGATACAAATTATGTATACGCCTATGAAGTTTTGGGACGCTATATAGATGACGACGGAACAGTTAACTCTTTAGGTCCTTTTTTTACAGACCCCGATATATCACATGAGGAAGCCCTCAGGGTAGACAGAATAGTAAGAAGATACGCCATGAAAAAATACGCTGAAGAAAAGCGGGATGAATATCTGTTTATTAATATCAGATTGGCGTGGCTCATGCCGTATTTGGAAAAACCGGAGGATATGATAACTTTGCAGTTGGCAAAAGAATTCGGAATTCCCAATGACAGACTGGTTATAGAAATTACCGAAGAAGATTTTAACGCAAACGAGGAATATCTTCGCGCCATTGTCCACTACAAAAAAGCCGGTTGCAGAATCGCACTTGACGATTACGGAAAGGAAGCCAGCAACATTGACAGGTTGGCGATGCTTCATCCTGACATAATAAAAATAAATATTGATTACATTCATAACAGCGAATATTCATATCATTACCGTGAGTATTTACGCGCCATGGCCGTTTTCGCCGATTCAGTAGGCATTGAGGTCCTGCATGAAGGCGTGGAGACTGAGCGCCAGCTTGATATTTGCATTTCCTCAAAAGGAAGGTTTTACCAGGGATTCCTGCTTGCCGCTCCTCAAGCGTCCATGCGCGATCCTGTTGTTAACTCGTTTGTTTTTTCCGCGTTAATCGCAACCGCTTATAACGCTATACAAACCAAGACAGCCGAAGCTGAATCCTTAAAGAATTCTCTGGATATTCAGATTGAAAGTTTCTTTGCTGAAAACCCGTTTGACAACGAAAAGATAAACAACGACGAATACTTTATTAAACTTTTCAATAAACTACAGGATGTGATACGAATTTATTTGTGCAATAAAAAGGGCGTCCAATTATCCAATAATATTGAGCGGGAATCCGGTAGCATTGTATGCCGCGATTATAAAAATAAAAATTGGGCATGGCGCGGATTTTTTCATGAAACAATAAAAGCCTTTATCCGAGGCAGAAGAAGCTGCCTGTCAAACCCGTACCGTGATTTTACGACAAAAGAAAAAATTTGCACCTATTGTTACGCGATAACTGAAGATATATTTTTATTTGCGGATATGATAAAAACTCCGGAGGAGATAAACGATTATGCCGTTAGATAGAAGAGTAAGCACCGGAATGCCCGGTCTTGACCAGGCTATTGACCTGCTCAGGTTAGGTGATAATGTGGTTTGGCAGGTGCAATCCATAGAAGATTATCTTCATGTTTTACGCCCGTATATCAAGCAGGCTAAGCATGACAAGCGCAGACTTGTCTACTTCCGGTTTGGAAACCATGAACCGTTGATGGCGGATAACGAACCTTCTGTCATGTATCAATTGGATACGTCGGAAGGTTTTGAATTATTCGCCCTGAAAGTCCATGATCTTATTGACCGTGAAGGACTAAAGGCTTTCTATGTGTTTGACTGCCTTAGCGACCTGCTTACAAGCTGGAGTTCCGATATGATGGTAGGCAATTTCTTCCGTATAACATGCCCCTTCCTGTTTATCCTTGACACCCTTGCATATTTCGCCATTATCCGCGGCTCCCTTACCCACGACACGATTGCACGCATACGGGAAACCACGCAGCTTTTAATGGACGTGTACAATGTTGACAATAAATTCTATATTCATCCGCTCAAGGTGTGGGAAAGATATTCGCCCACAATGTTTTTTCCCCATCTGATTGACGGCGACGAAGCTCTCACTATTACATCAAGCGCGGACGCGGCGACTTTGTTTTCACGAGTCAGCAAGGGCGGACAGCCCAGGGATTACTGGCAGATTAAACTTGATCACGCGCGTTCATCTCTTAGCAGCGATGAAAAGTCCCAGGAAGAGATGAAAAAACTTCTTACAGGTTGGATTATCGGCAAGGAATTGCGCATAACAGACCTTATTGCCAAGTATTTTACGCTCAGGGATATTCTTGATATTGCGGAGAAGGAAATAGGTACGGGTTTTATCGGCGGAAAGAGCGTAGGGATGCTTATTGCGAGAAAAATTCTTGAAAAAGAAGCCGGAGACGTTATGCGTAATCATTGGGAGCCGCATGACTCGTTTTATCTTGGGGCTGATATTTTCTACACCTACATTGTACATAACGGATTGTGGGATTTGCGGATTAAACAAAAAACAACCGAGGGGTATTTTACAGTCGCGAAGGAACTGCAGGAAAAGATGCAGAATGGGAAATTCCCCGATATTATCAGGGAACAATTTATACAGATGCTGGAACATTTCGGGCAGTCGCCCATTATTGTCCGCTCAAGCTCACTGCGCGAGGATAATTTCGGCAATGCGTTTGCCGGCAAATACGAAAGCGTATTCTGCGCCAATCAGGGCACGCCGGAGGAGCGTTATGCGGCATTTGAACATGCGGTTCGCACAGTCTATGCCAGCACCATGAACGATGACGCGCTTGCTTACCGTCAGCGCCGGGGTCTTACCAATCAGGATGAGCAAATGGCGATTCTTGTTCAGCGCGTTTCAGGCAATCATTACGACGAATTATTTTTTCCGCATATTGCGGGCGTTGGCAATTCCACCAATTTATATGTGTGGGACAAATCAATGAATCCGGAAGCCGGTATGCTGCGCCTTGTATTTGGTCTTGGAACGCGCGCCGTAGACCGCGTCTCGGGCGATTACGCAAAGATTGTTCCTTTGGATTGCCCGAACAGGGGGCCGCCCGTAAGTTATGGCGATGAAAAAAAGTTTTCTCAGCATAAAGCGGACGTGCTTGATCTGTTTAATAATAAATTATCGGAAGTGCCGCTTGAAAAACTTGCGGACAGCGATTTAAAAACCGATAAAAATATTTTCTTTACTACAGATAACGCGGCGATTAACCGTATGAAAGAACTTAGAATTAACTATACCTATACTCCCAGAATACCGGATTTTAGAAAACTGTTATCCGAGACCGGTTTTCCGGAATTTATCCGCACGGTGCTTTCAACATTAAGCGCGGCATATAACTATCCTGTGGATATTGAGTTTACCGCTAATTTTGATCAAAACGGCGAGTTCCGCTTCAATCTTCTGCAATGCCGCCCATTGCAGACAAAAGGACTTGGCAGAGTTATTGAAGCCCCGCAGCCGAAACAGGAGCGGATATTATTCTCATCCACCGGCGATTTTATGGGCGGCAATATCAGGCTGTATTTTGATTATGTTGTTTTTGTCAAGGTGATGGAATATCTTGAGTTGACTGATCAGGATAAATATCAGGCGGCGCGTACAGTCGGTCTTATCAATCAAAAGTTAAAAGATAAAACGGTTTTATTAATGGGGCCGGGACGGTGGGGTACCACTACGCCCTCCCTTGGAGTTCCCGTTCATTTCAGCGAGTTATGCAACATGGCCGCCCTGTGCGAAGTATCGTATCTGAAAGCTGGCATAGTGCCGGAGTTGTCTTTTGGCAGTCACTTTTTTCAGGACATTGTGGAATCTGATATTTTTTACGCCGCCGTTTTTGACGGAGAACCGGGCATAGTATTCTGTCCCGAACAAATTTTTTCACGGGAAAACCAATTCGCGGAACTTTTCCCGGAAGAAAAAAAATGGGAGTCCGTGATTCACATAGCGCAAACGCCCGGCTTAATTTTACATTCCGATATTACAAACCAGAAACTGCTTATTTATTGGGAGCAAGACGCTGAGGATAAACGCTGATGCCGCTTGATAAAAATATAAAAAAAACAATGGTCATAGGCTCAGGTCCGATTGTCATTGGGCAGGCGGCGGAGTTTGATTATGCGGGAACGCAGGCTTGCCGCGTACTGAGGCAGGATGGGATTGAAATTGTCCTTGTCAACTCCAATCCGGCCACCATAATGACAGATAACAACATCGCCGACAAAATTTACATTGAGCCTTTAACCCTTACGACCGTCAAGCGCATTATCGAAAAAGAACGCCCCGACAGCATATTATCCGGCCTCGGCGGGCAGACGGGGCTTACTCTCTGCATGCAGCTTGCCCGCGACGGTTTTCTCGACAAAATGAAAGTGCGCCTTCTCGGTTCCTCGCCCGAAACAATCGACAAGGCGGAAGACAGAAAATTGTTCAAGGAGACAATGCAAAGTATAGACCAGCCTGTAATCCCTTCGGCAATCGCAAACGACGTTGATACGGCGGTTGCCTTTATTAAGCAACTGCATGAACTGAAGCAAAAAAGGCCATCCTGCTTGTTGAAGGAAGAAATGAGCGGGTATCCGGTCGTCGTGCGTCCTGCCTTTACCCTGGGCGGCTCAGGCGGCGGCATCGCGTACAACGAAAAACAGCTAAGGGAAATCGCGGCAAACGGACTTTCGCTTTCTCCGATTCATCAGATACTCGTGGAAGAATGCATTGCCGGCTGGAAGGAGATTGAGTTTGAGGTGATGCGCGACCGCGCCGGAAATGTAATCACCGTCTGTTCAATGGAAAACTTTGATCCTGTCGGCATACACACAGGCGACAGCATTGTTATCGCTCCGGCCGTTACGCTGGCTGACAAAGAGTATCAAATGCTGCGTTCGGCCGCGTTGAATATAATCTGCGCCCTCGGCGTTGAAGGCGGATGTAACGTCCAATTCGCGCTGCATACCGACAGTTTTGAGTACGCGGTTATTGAAGTAAACCCGCGCGTTTCGCGTTCTTCCGCCCTTGCAAGCAAGGCGACAGGCTACCCAATCGCAAAAGTTGCGACAAAAATCGCCATTGGCTATACCCTCGACGAGATAATAAACGCCGTTACGGGAAATACATTCGCCGCGTTTGAGCCGACTCTTGACTATGTGGCGGTAAAGTTCCCAAAGTGGCCATTTGACAAATTTGTGTATGCGCAAAAGGAGCTTGGCACTCAGATGAAAGCGACAGGCGAAGTAATGGCAATTGCCGACACTTTTGAGGAAGCTCTTTTAAAAGCCGTCCGCGGCGCGGAAATCGGTCTTAATAGCCTTGATATGCCGCGCCTGTCCGCGAAATCAGACGAAGAAATCCGCGCCATCCTTAATACGGTAACCGATGAACGGTTATTTGTGCTGTATGAGGCAATCAAGCGCGGCATCAGCGTGGACGAACTTTACGCAATTACCAAAGTAGACCGCTGGTTTTTACATGGATTAGTTAATATTGAAAAAAGCCCGCGCCAAGATCACTTGTGAGGTTTTATTGATTAAAAAAAACAAAGAAGGTATATTTTAAATAAGGAGGAAAAAATGAAAAGATTATTTATTATTTTTTTAACAGCGTTAACGCTGTTTGCCGGGTGCAACCCAGATACGGTTGAAAGCGAGTATGATCTAACCGCGCTTGACGCTAAAATTGCCGAAGCGAAATTGGTAATGGAAGGGGTGCAAGAAGCGGTAAGCGCAGATGACGTTGCCAAAAACAGAAAATGGGTTACCCATGAAGATATGACAACTTTTACAGCGGCAATTGCCTTTGCAGTGGCAATCCAAATTTCACATACTTCCCAATCGGCGGTGGACAATGCGGTTACTAACCTAAATAATGCAATTATCAGTTTTAAATCAAAAATACATTTGGGAAATAAGGAAAACGGTTTTACCCAGGCTGAACTTAACAGATTGGTTACCGAGGCGGAAAATGCCAAAGCAGCGGTTAAAACAAGCGACATTAATGGAGCGGATGTCATTCCGAAGGAATACTGGGTCACTTCCGCCATTATGACCGCGCTTGCCAATGCGATAACCGCAGCGCAAAACTCAAGCGGGAATATTGACAATAATTATGCCGCTCTGGTTACAGCCTTGAATAATTTTTATACAAATAAGAAACCGGGAGTTGCCAGACGTTCGGTTACCATTACCAGTCTTCCTGCCGGTTTCTCCGATGGAATAGAAATTAATGTTGGTCTTTTTGCAGACAACAATTTAATTTTAAGCGGGGATCCGGAAATTATCGGAATCGGCAATATAAATAATAACAAAGCAGCCGTTGTTTTATTTACTTCATCGGGCGGTAATACCGCCATGTGGACTGGAAATGGTTCGTATTATGTAGCTTTCATGGCTAATGCGAAAACATACATCAGTAAGGAGAAGATTAATTTCAGCGATACCTCTCCCCATCCGACAGTTACATATGGCGACTTTGATCAATATATTTATGAGTATAACTTTGGCATTATAACCGCTGTAATAAATTATCCCATTCCTGAAAATGGGGTAACACTGAACGATTTTTGCTCTTACATGACAGGATATACTTATGCGCAAATGTTTGCGGGAGGCATGTTACCCGGTCAGCTCTACAAAGACAGGGGACTCACCCAAGTGTTTACCGGCTTTGAAACATTAACAGCCAGTACAATGATCTACTGTGAATTTGATCTGTCAATATTAATGAGCCTCGGCGCAGGAGGTTCCTGAACGGATCAAATGCGCAATTATATCGCCATCATTTTTGTGATGAGTAAGCGGAAAACCGCTTAACAATAGGGCGGGTCGAAAGGCTCGCCTTTTTTGTAACAGCAAGAAATATAACGGTTATTCACGATAAATGATGAACAAAAACCGTCTTTCCCTTCTTTGCGCGGTCTCTTCGGTAAATCAAGTCCTTGACAATTATATCTTAAAATAGCTTAATTAACTAATAATGGCGATGACATCAAATTCACGACTAATATACAAAATGGTAGACACCTGCGGCGGCGAATTTGAGGCTAAAACGCCGTATTTCTATTCTATTCAGAATGGGACTGAGAACGAGGCCCTGCCTTTTATTCAAAAGAGCGGCAAGCAGCGGGTTGTGGTTCTAGGTTCGGGGCCAATCCGCATAGGGCAGGGGATTGAGTTTGACTATGCCTGCGTGCATTGCGTCTGGACGCTGAAAAGTTTAGGATACGAAGTTATCGTAATTAACAACAACCCCGAAACAGTATCCACCGATTTTGATACGGCAGACAGGCTGTATTTTGAACCGTTGTGCATTGACGATGTGATGAGCATTATAGAAATTGAAAAGCCAATCGGCGTTATTGTCGCCTTTGGGGGCGGCACGGCGATAAAACTTACAAAAAAACTTCATGAGCGCGGCGTTAACATCATCGGCACTTCGGCGGACAGCATAGACATCTGCGAGGACAGGCAGCGTTTTGACGTACTGCTTGAAAAACTGCAAATCAAACGCCCCAGGGGGTACGGCGTTTTAACGGAAGCTGAAGCTTTGGATGCCGCCGAAAAATTAGGCTTTCCGGTACTGATGCGCCCGTCCTATGTGCTGGGCGGACAGAACATGATCATCGCGTTCTCGCAGGACGATATCCGTGAATACATGGAAATTATTTTACGTTCAAAACAGGAAAACCCGGTGCTGATAGACAAATACCTTGAGGGGCCGGAGATAGAGGTTGACGCTCTTTGCGACGGCTGTCCTTCCCCTGATGGGAAGGGGGGGAATGTATTAATTCCCGGCATAATGGAACATATCGAGCGCACAGGCATTCATTCAGGAGACAGCATTGCGGTATATCCCGCCATTAACATAGACGATGCGTTAGCCGAAAGAATTTTTGACGTTACAAAAAGACTGTGTATGGCTTTGGATGTGAAAGGGCTTGTCAATATTCAATATGTCCTTTATGAAAACGACATTTATGTTATCGAAGTCAACCCAAGAGCGTCCCGTACAGTCCCGTATCTCAGCAAAGTTACGGGAATTCCAATGTGCGAACTTGCCACAAAAATGAGCGTCGGCCAAAAGTTTTACGCTCTTGGAATTTCATCGGGTATAGGAAAAATACCGCCGTATTATGCGGCTAAAGTGCCGGTCTTTTCTTTTGAAAAACTTGCCGGAGTTGATACGCATTTAGGTCCTGAAATGAAATCCACGGGAGAAGTTTTGGGCATCGGCAAAAATCTTGAAGAAGCGCTGTACAAGGGGCTTATCGCCGCAGGATACAAAATGAAAAAACGCGGCGGCGTGCTTATAACAGTGCGGGACAGCGACAAGGCGGAGATAAGGGACGTTGCGGAAAAATTTGTCCGCGCCGGATTCTCACTTTACGCTACGCGGGGAACAACGCGTTATCTTAAAGAAAAAGGCTTTGAAGTTCAGCCCATAGATAAAATATGCGATAATCAGGAGGTCAACACGGAAACTCTTTTGGCGGGCGGACATATAAGTTATGTAATTTGTACTTCCAAGAAAGGCAGAGATCCGGCGTTAGACGACGTAAAACTCCGCAGAAAAGCCTGCTCTCTGGGCGTTCCGTGCCTAACGTCGGTTGATACGGCAAATGCGCTTGCGGACGGTTTGCTTTCCGGTTACAGCGAAATCAATACCGAATTGGTTGACATTAACAGCCTGCGGACTGAGCGCATGAAACTCACCTTTACAAAAATGCAAAGCTGCGGCAATGATTTTATTTACTTTGATTGTTTTAAAACTGAAGAAATTAATTCTCCCGAATCGCTGTCAGTGTTTCTGTCAAACAGGCATAAGGGCGTAGGCGGCGACGGCGTTGTGCTGATATTGCCGCCCGTCGCAGGTATTGCCGACGCTAGAATGAGGATGTTTAATGTTGACGGCAGCGAGGGCGGCATGAGCGGAAACGCAATCCGCTGTGTTGCAAAATACCTGTATGACAGCGGACTTGTAAAAAAATGCGATATGAAGATTGAAACAAAAAGCGGCGTGAAGGAACTCCATCTTTCCACGCGCAACGGTTTGGTGTCGTCCGTCAAAGTAAACATGGGACGCGCCGAATTGCGCCCGGAAAAAATTCCCGTCAACTTGACGGGCGATAACGCAATTGCGCGAAAAGTAACCATTGGCGGCGTTGAATACGAAATTACCTGCGTCTCCATGGGAAACCCGCACGCCGTAGTGTTCTGCAATAATCTTGACGATCTTGATTTAGGCGAGATAGGTCCGTTATTTGAAAACGATCCGCTGTTTCCCGACAGGGTAAACGCGGAATTTGTCAATGTTGTGGGCAGAAACCATTTAAAAATACGCTTATGGGAACGCGGCAGCGGCGAGACTCAGGCAAGCGGAACAAGCGCCTGCGCTTCAGCGGTAGCCGCGATATTGAACGGATACTGCGACAAGGACACAGACATTAAAGTGCGTCTTCCGGGCGGGAACTTAATAATCCGTTACACGGATGAAGTTGTGTATATGACGGGCGATTGCGTAAAAGTTTTTAAAGGGACGGTGGAGATATGAGCGAACTGGTATTGGTATTGGATTTTGGCGGGCAGTATAAAGAACTTATTGCAGGGACTGTCAGAGGTTTGTCCGTTTATTCTGAAATAAAGCCGGGCAGCATTACAATTGATGAAATTTTAAAATTGAAACCTATCGGTATTATTTTAACGGGCGGACCGAGCAGCGTATATATATCCGATTCTCCCAGATGCGATCCTAAAATTTTTTCGTTGGGTATACCTGTTCTTGGCATCTGTTACGGAATGCATCTTATGTGTTATACGCTTGGAGGCGAGGTCTCATACGGCGACAAGGGCGAATACGGGCGCGTAACCGTAACGCCTTCCAAAAATACGTCAAAGTTATTTGGAAACAAGAAAGAGGCTTTTACCGCCCTGATGAGCCACAGAGACTGTGTAAGCGGCCTGCCTAAAGGTTTCCGCGAAACGGCAAAAACATCGGTTTGTATCGCCGCCTGCGAAAACAAAGCGAAAAAATTTTATGCCGTGCAGTTTCACCCTGAGACAAAACATACCAAAGGCGGTGAAAAAATTATCCGCAGATTTTTATACGACGTATGCGGCGCAAAGGGTGATTATAAACTTGATAATTATATTAAAACGCAGGTAAAACAAATACAAAAAAGAACAGGCGTTGACAATGTCCTGCTTGCCTTATCAGGTGGAGTTGATTCGTCCGTATGCGCGAAACTTTTATCAAAAGCCATACCGGGACAGCTTGCGTGTATCTTTGTTGATCACGGTCTGATGCGGTTAAATGAGGGCGATGAGATAGAGCGCGTGTTTTCAAAAGAAAAACTCAGTTTCATCCGCGTTAACGCAAAAGATCGCTTCCTTGAAAAATTAAAAGGAGTGACAGACCCTGAAGCAAAGCGCAAGATCATCGGCGAAGAATTTATCCGCGTGTTTGAAGAAGAAGCCGCAAAACTTGGAGATATTCCGTTTCTGGCGCAGGGGACAATCTACCCCGACGTTGTTGAATCGGGAGGCAAACACGGCGCCGTTATCAAGAGCCATCACAATGTCGGCGGACTTCCAGAAGGACTCAACTTTAACGGAGTTGTGGAACCTCTGTCCCGGCTTTTCAAGGACGAAGTGCGCGTTATGGGCAAAAAACTGGGTTTGCCTTCATCAATTGTAAACCGCCAGCCGTTTCCCGGACCAGGGCTTGCCGTCCGTATCATTGGCGAAGTTACGGAAGAAAAGCTTGATCTTTTACGAAAGGCCGACGCGATTCTCCGCGAAGAACTTGACGGAATGAAAGACAGACCCGATCAATATTTTTGCGTCCTCACCGATACACGCTCGGTAGGAGTTAAAGGGGACTACAGAACTTATGATTATGTAATCGCCGTAAGGGCTGTAAAGACTGATGATTTTATGACTTGTGAATACGCTCCGCTTCCCCACAAATTATTAGACCGTATATCATCGCGGATAACGGCGGAGATACCGTCTATAAGCCGAGTTGTTTACGATATTACTTCAAAACCTCCGGCGACGGTTGAATGGGAATAAAATTTTTTAATTAAAGGTTAATTATGATTGTTGTTATCAAAAAAGACGCGAATGAAAAAAGTTTGGAAAATCTGATCTCCTGGCTTGAGAATCAGGGACTGCGCGTAAATGTAAACAGGGGCGTTTATCAAACGGTGCTGGGACTGATAGGCGACACGCACAGTCTTAACGCCGAACTTGTCAGCGGTATGGACATTGTAGAGCGCGTACAGCGAATCAGCGAACCGTACAAAAACGCCAACCGCAAGTTCCACGCGGACGATACGGTCGTGGACATGGGCGGGTATAAAATTGGCGGCGGCCATTTTCAGTTTATCGCCGGTCCCTGCTCCGTGGAATCGGAAGAACAGATCTGCGGTATTGCGTGGCATGTCAAAGAGGCGGGAGCGAATCTTTTACGCGGCGGAGCGTTCAAGCCGCGGACTTCTCCCTATTCGTTTCAGGGGCTTCGCGATGAAGGCATTGAGTTTTTGTTAAAAGCGAAGGAACTCAACGGAATGCCGGTTGTCAGCGAAATAATGAACGCTAACCATCTGCCGATGTTTGAACAGGTAGACATTATTCAGGTTGGCGCGCGCAATATGCAGAATTTTGAACTGCTGAAAGAACTTGGCAGACAGGAAAAGCCAATCCTGTTAAAACGCGGCCTTGCAAATACGCTTGAGGAACTTTTAATGAGCGCCGAGTACATAATGTCGGGCGGAAACGGAAAGATCATTTTGTGCGAGCGCGGCATCCGCACCTTTGAAACTTCAACCCGTAATACCCTTGATATTTCAGCCGTACCTATGTTAAAGCGGCTGACACATCTGCCTGTCATCATAGACCCCAGCCACGCGGCGGGCGACGCGGCTCTTGTGTACCCGCTGTCAATGGCTTCCGCCGCCGCAGGCGCAGACGGATTGATTATTGAGGTACACAACGATCCCGCACATGCGTTATGCGACGGACCGCAGTCAATTACGCCGGAGGCTTTCGCTAACTTGGCGCGCGATGTTCAGAAGATTTTAAAAATAGTAGGGAAGAATAGTGAGTAGTAGTTAGGAGTTAGTGGTTAGTGGTTAGTAAATAGCATAGAGAGAGAAGAGAGAAAAGTGAAAAGTGAAAAGTGAAAAAATAAGAAAGAGGGAAGATTATGGGGATTGATGAGTTGAATCAGAAAACGGATAGTATTGACGACCAATTGCTGAGTTTGTTTGAAGAGCGTATGGAGATCGCACTGGAAATTGAAAAGGATAAGAAAGAAAACTCGTTGGCCGTTATTGATACGGAGCATGAGCGGAAAATTCTTTATCGGCTTTGTGAGAAGGCGCGGCCTGAGCTTTCAGGGTATGTAAAGGTTTTATTTTCTTCTATTTTCGAGATAAGTCACAGTTATCAGAAGGCGCAGAGTCATTACGATTCGGCCGTAAAAAAATTGCTTGAAGACGCGGTTCAACACAAGAGCGACAATTTTCCTTCGCGTGCCGTTGTCGCATGTCAGGGAGTGGAAGGAGCGTTTTCACAAGCCGCCTGCGACAAATTATTCTCTCCCGCGGACATCACATACTTTAACAATTTTGAAGGAGTTTTTCAGGCGGTGGACGGCGGCTTGTGCCGTTACGGCGTAGTGCCGCTTGAGAACAGTTCCGCAGGTTCAGTCAACGAAGTGTATGATCTGATGAACCGTTACCGCTTTTATATTGTGCGCAGTATTAAACTGCCGATAACGCACACGTTACTTGCCGCGCCCGGGGCGAAGATGGACGATATTAAAGAAGTGTTTTCGCACGAACAGGCGATTCGCCAATGCAGCCGATTTTTAAAATCGTGGAAAAATGTCAAGGTTACCGAATGCGCGAATACTGCAATGGCGGCAATGCAGGCGGCAAATTCCGGGAGGACGGACGCGGCTGTCATTTCATCGCGCGATTGCGCTGAGTTGTACGGTTTGCAGGCGCTGTCATTCAACATTCAGAACACCGACAACAATTACACGCGCTTTATCTGCATTTCCAAAAAACCGGAAATTTATTCGGGTGCGCATAAAACAAGCCTTATGCTGGCATTAAAACACAAGCCCGGCTCCCTCTACCATGTCCTTGCAAAATTTTATGCGCATGGAATAAACATGAACAAACTGGAAAGCCGTCCAATTTCCGGGCAAGCCTTTGAGTTTCTTTTTTATTTTGACATTGATACGCCTGTCATTTCAGATGAACTGAAGCAGGTATTGGCGGAGCTTGAGCAGGAGACGGATATGTTTGATTATTTGGGGACTTATCAGGAGTTTTAAGGCTTGGCATCAGGTTTTACAAGGTTTTTATAATAAATCCCATTATTAATATCACTAACCAACTGTAGCACATTACCGCTGTTTGTATTATACGCCCAATTACTGTCAAATTCTTCGATTGTGTTTTTATTCCCGCTATCGCCTATCACAAGGCTATGAAATTTTGTTTCTTTTTCTTTGGCGGCGTTAATTTGATTCTTAGTTTGCTCGTCAAAACCTGACATTACGAAATCAGAAACCATTATAACATCGGCTTTTTTGTAATCTTCCGTTTCCAACATTCTGAGAGCTTTTCTCATGGCGGGAGTCGCGTCTGTTCCGCCGTCAAAACTCATGGAAAGAAATTCAATAAGTTTTTCAAGGTTGTTCTTCAAATCCGTTAGATTGAGAGTTTCAATTTCTGTTGAAAACGAGATCAAATAACATTTTCGGTTATCTTTTACCGCCATTTTAAGAAGGGCAAAACAGAGTGTTTTTGCGACTGTTTCAGGCGTACCATGCATGGAACCGCTGGTATCAACACAGATGATAAAGGGACCTTTTTTTTCTTCCTTTTCTTTTTCTTTCTGCCGCTTTCTCTTGATTTCTTCTTCTTCCCAAAAAAGGATTTTTGCCTGATACTCAAAAGTTTGCAATTTTTTCTCGGCGAATTTTTTATAGAAAAGCAATTCCGTCGTCTCATCCGCAAGCAAGGCGGCTTCGGCGGGAAGCATACTGTTGATGTCGTCGCTTTCATGTATGCCGACAAGTTCCGATTTGGCGGCATGCTCTATTTTCCATGCCGGTTTAACGACGATTTGGGAAAAGATTTCTTCTTCGTATTCGCGCTCCGCCTGCTTTACTCTTCCGAGCATTTCGGCAAGTTTTTGCAAAGACGTATCTTTCTGTAAAAGTTCCGCGTATTTTTTCAAAATATCAAAATTAACTTTCTGCCAGCGGCCCTTACTCATGTCCCACAACCGCCCCATTTCTCCGATAAAAGGATCAAGAAGTTCCTGAAGTTTCTTAAGCTGTTCTATTTGCGCATAAAGTTCTTCGCAGAATTTTTTACGCTGTTCTTCAATAATATCAAGTTCCCGTTTCAGTTTTTTCTTGAAAAGCAAACCGCCCCATTTTTCGGTAAAATGCTCTTTTATGCTTTGAAAACTTATTGTCTTCCTTTTTTTCCTTTTTTTCCCGTCTTCTTTGTTAAACGAAAGACTTTTTTTAAATTCTTTTTGATAAAATTCCGTATCAATAATTTGAGATACATAAGTTTCCTGAATAAATGGGGCGGTTGTTTCCCATGTTTTTTCAAAGGAATCTTTATTGGATTGCTTAAAGTTGTCCAAAAGATTTTGTTCTTTTTCAAAAGGGTCTTCAGATGTTTGTATGTGTTTTTTAGTCTTATTGAGAAATTCAAGAATGTCTGCGGTAACTTGCTCCGCAAGACTCTGATCCTTTGTGCAGAATTCTCGCAAGGACTTGTTAGAGAGAATATTTTCTATGGCTGCGGAGAAATTATCGGTATTTTCATTGGATAGAGCGGCAGAAACATTTTGCTTCTTTTGTAATTGCCCATAAATAAAAGAGGCCATTTCAGCTCTTTTATTTTTATCGGCGACAGAGCCGAAATTAATAAATTTGTCAAACTTGTTTTCAGGCATTTAATTACCACTCTCCATCTTCATACAACTCTTCATCTTCAAGTTTTTTGTAAAAGTTTTGGGTTTCCATGATTTCAAGTTCTATTTTTTCAATCTCTTTCTGCGTTGCATTTATGTGTGATTCAACGATATTTGCCAATGCCGGTTTTACGAATAGATTTGTACGGAGATGCTCTAAATCTTTATTCAGATACTGTTCTATCTGATTTCTCATGTCTCCAGTTTGTTGTAAAAAGTTATTTATCTGTTCATCCCATGCTTTTTCCACACTTGGATGAGGTTTCTTGGTCGTTTGTTGTTTTTGATCCGTTTTTGATATCTTGAGCATAAACTCCTTATCATTTATAAAAATACTAAACTTTGAATTTCCTTTTCTTACATTGTAATAGCCTTGGTTTACCATTTTCTGAAAAATATTATGCCAATAGTATAACATTATATTTTTATTTTGATTAGTCAGATTATTAAATTCATTTATATTTATATAAAGATTATTATTTTCAATCGAAGCATCAAGCGGATAATAATCATTATATGCGGGATTTAGTTCATCAACTTTTGTAATTTTAAAAACTTTTGTTTCTTCGTCAATTTCATTTTTAAATTCTATAAGTTCATCTCTGATACTCGAAAAATCAATATCTTTGGTATACCCGTTTTCTTCAATAGCTTCCCTAACAAACTGCCATACCGTATCTTCTTGCTCTTTCTCATTCCATATACAATGCTTTATCAGAAAGCAATCCATGAGATCAACTTCTTCCCTGTTATTCAAAAACGCCGAAGTACGTATTAGCCGTACAATTTTGCGCCACCTGCGATCTGAGATATAGATTTGTTTCTCATCATTATACCAACATATTTTATTCTTGATAACTTGAATAACATTGAATACATTTTCAGGAATCTTAATTTGTTCAATTTTTCTACTCCACTCTTTATATTCATTATCGGTAATACTTCCATCAATTTTCTCATCAAATAAAGTTGAAGTCATAGCGATCATCTCATTAAACTTTTCCTTATTTGTTATACCTTCCACCACAAGCCGCACCAAAAATCTGTCCCACAGGGCTTCAAGCCCCTGATCTTTTTCTGGAAGTTCATTTGATGCGGAAATAAGGGCTTTCATAGGTACATTTATTTCATTTTCACCATTGCGGAATTTCTTTTCATTTAAAATGGTAAGCAGTGCGTTTTGAATGGAGGGCCCCGCCTTCCAAATTTCATCAAGAAAAACCACCTCCGCTGCGGGAAGATAATTTTTAACTATGCGGACATATCTATCCTTCTTCAGTTCAGAAATGGAAACAGGGCCAAAGATTTCATCGGGGGTACTGAAACGGCTCATAAGGTATTCAAAAACTTTTGCGTCCTTATAGGCATATTTAAGCCGTCGGGCAATAAGACTTTTTGCAACTCCAGGAGGTCCAAGCAGGAAGATGCTTTCCCCGGCGATGGAAGAAAGCAAGGCAAGAGCCATAACTTCTTCTTTTTCGTAAATGCCTATGTTTAGCTGTTCAAGCAATTTTTTTATTCTTTCTTTTACTGCCATTTTAAACTCCTTATATCTTATTAGTAAAAATATACTATATCTTTAAACTAAAACACAATATATTTTTTTAACTATCCCGCTGACATAATATTTTCCTTGATAAAAAAATTACGCCTACATACGCAAATATATAAAATTTCATGCAACAAGACGCACATTAGTTGCTTTACCCCGTTGATTCCTTTTTTCAGACTGCATCGGATCAGGTTCTTTAAGCACTTTAAATGTTACCTGCGATCCTTCTTTCATTTTCTCAATATCGCCATCGATATCAACAAGAGAACAATGAAAAACACCCCGTTCATTTTTAACTAAGCCAAAGTGTTTTGGTTTATCAAGTAAAATACCTGTTTCTTTGCGGTTAAGACTTTCAAGCTTTACAAATTTATCACAAGCATCCTGCCATATTTGTTTTGCCTCTTCTTTTCCCACACCAAGAACATATTTTCCGTTCTCACGCAGCCGTTGAGCCAGACCGAAGAAATCCGCATCTGTAGAGACTATACAGAATGCGTTAATATTGGCGTTTTGGAGCATTAATTCTATAGAATCCATAATTATTCGGGTGTCAGTGGCGTTTTTCCCCGAACGGAATTGCTGATAAGTCGTTGCAGGTTCCTTTATCAGAACATCTTTCCACGTATTCATATTGGAAGTCGTCCAATCTCCGTATACCCGTTTCATTAATATCTCACCATAGTTTGCTATTTCTCTGATTGCCAGTACATAATTCTTTGCGCAGATATTATCTCCATCAACAAAAACTGCAATTTTTCTATTCATGATCTCTCCTTGGTTTTTTAACCCTTTAACAATGAGTTTATACGGTAAAATATATCGTTTAATTAAAGCGTTTAAAATAAAATCTTGGCAACAAAAACCTGTTTTAGCCGTATTTACTTCGCTGACTTGTTTGATAATCAACAAATTTTTAATATACTATGAAAACAATGAAAAACAAGAAGGAAAACCAGAATATAGACAAATACGGTGAAATAACTGTTAGTGAAACGTTAAAACTTTTGATAGAGATAATTGGACCAAAAGTCATTTTCGATCGCAAATCAAAATTCTATGAAAGTATACTGCGAGAAATGGATAAAGGGAAAATACCTTATCGCAATGTTGTTATTCTTCAACGTCATTGTGAACAATTTTTTAAAGAGATAGAGAGTAATTATAAAGTTTCTCCGCTCGTAAGGAGAAGCCTTATTTCAAACCTAAATGCTTTAATACGGGATTTTTCTTTATATACAAAAAGCAATATAATATTGGATATGTCTAAAAATGAGATAGTTCTTTTTTTATTGCATGGACGAGCGTTTCATTATATAGAGGATGATTCTTCAAAGAAAAACTGGTTATCGGACATGGATATAAATGTATTTAAGACATCTGAAGAAAAAGTTCTTGAATTTTTAACAGATAGTTACAAAATAGTATTTGATGAAATTATGCGAATATTCAAAAACAATGAAACCTTTTACGATGAATTTCATAACTTTTACAATGAATTATATAAACAAAAAGAAAATAATAAACTTGAAACAGATACAAAAACAAATTATAAGCAGAATATTCACAACTGGCAGAATGAAATTGTTTACAATCCTTATTGGCAAAAACTTGTTCCTGTTTTGGATTATTTGTACAAGCAAAAACACATAACGTTTGTTTATCGTTTAATAAGGTTGTATCTGCGAAAGAATGCCCAAGAAGCATTCGCAAAAGTTTTTGGCGTTTCCAAAGATGAACTGAAAGAAATAATTGAAGAAATAGCAAATATGATTAGAGAAAAAAGATATCCAGAAAAAATTCACAGTGATCTTTATTTTGACGATATATGGATTAATGATCAGCGTATTGGAATAATCAAGTGTCTGGAATACCAAAACAATTACGAAAATAGTATTGATGTAATAAAATCAAATAATTTTTTGAAATACTTAGAAGATAATTATTTTAGCTATTCAGAAGAGAAATTTTTGTATTTTTGGTTACAAACAAGAGCCAAAGTTTTTGAAAAATATAGTGATTTAAAAGATCATAAAGAAGAGATTCTAAAGGGGTATAGAAAAGCTTTTAATGAACTTCTCAATGATATAGAAAAAAGTCCCTTTCTAACGCAATTCCTTACGGAAATAATACTTATTAATGATTTTTTTAACCCAAGACGTGTAAAAGCTATAAACGATTATTACGAATACGGTTGTACTCTTGAAATATTTAATGCGGACAAGAAAGATGAGGTACTCAATAGAATTAAGAAATTCCTAAATAAAGATATACGAAAAAGCCTTGTAGATATACATAGTAAATTTTGCCCTATAAAAATGAATTCATGATATACAAGAGTATCTGATAAAATAATAGTCAATCTGTTTTATTATTGAAAAGATACCAACAAAACTGTATAATACCCCCATGAAAACAATTTCTACCAATTCAGCCCCTGCAGCCATCGGCCCCTATTCCCAAGCTATCGTAGCTGACGGATTTCTCTTCGCCTCAGGGCAAATCCCGCTATCACCGGAAACAGGCGCCGTAGTATCAGGGGGCATAAAAGAGCAGACCGAGCAAGTTATGCAAAATATCGCTGCTGTGCTTGCGGCGGCTGATAGCGATTTTACAAAAGTGGTAAAGACAACGTGCTTCCTGACAAGCATGGAAAATTTTTCCGCGTTCAACGAAATTTATGCTCAGTACTTTACCGGAAAACCGGCGCGCTCCTGCGTAGCCGTATCCGCCCTGCCGCGCGGAGTTCTGGTTGAAGTTGAAGTCATTGCCAAAGTTTCCGGTTAAATTGAACCATAAAAAGTTATTTTTTTGCCGGCTTCTGCGGCGGAGGTGTTACTTGTGGACGTGGGGGAAGATTTGTTGTATTTTTAAACCCTCCGTTTTTCTCGCTTCCATCAGTTAATCTTATGTTATTATGCTTTGTCATGGACTTTTCCATCTTTTTCTCCTTCCCCATTCATGGGTATTTCTAAAGTTATATCGTCAGATTGTCTACAAATATACATTTTAGGACAATCATAGCAAAATTCGCCATCTTCTGAAAACACACGGACATTTGATAATAATAATTCCCTTTCTTCTCCGGGATCAGAATATTGTTCCAAACTGCCCAAGTAAATCAATTTTAGCTTATAATCGCGAACATAAATCCAATTGGTATTTTTATTTGCGCAAAACGATGTCCATACATCGGTGTCACCATAATAATTTGTGATATTAGACCACATCGCAATACGATGAATAATTTTTTTTGACTCAAGCAATGATAATAAAAATCCAAGAGCAATTGCAATAATGCATAAAAATGCCATTTCTTTAGCGTTGTATATTTCAACATTGATTAACTTACTAATCGTCGTTGGATAATCAGTCCGGTGAATTTTGTTAACAAGCATAACCAACAGATCATATACCACGCAACTGACAAGTGAAAAAATAATTATAATAAAAACTTCAAAAAACCCAAATTGATTTTTTGCTAATCGTCTATATATAGCTATTTTTCTGAATATGGCGAAACTTATAAATCCGGGGATGGACAGCAATAATAGTTTAAAGATAAAAGCGTCAATTTGCATCGTTTTTAAATTTATATCAAAAATATTGTTTTTGTCAATATATCGACTTGACAATATAAATCGTTTCATATTATTATAATTATGTAATAAACAGCAAAGGCGCTGTGGACTTGGTGTCTGCCGCGTCTGTTTTTTTTAATGGAGAGGATAAAAATGAGTAAATTGATTGTACCGGACGGTTACCGGTCAATTCTGTCGATTTATGAGACTCAAACCGCCATTGGCATTATAAAGCGGTCATTCGAAGATAATTTATCAAGCGCTCTTAACCTTAAGCGCGTTTCCGCGCCGCTTTTTGTCGAGCCGCAAACTGGTTTAAACGATAACCTCAACGGCGTAGAGCGCCCGGTTGAGTTTGCAATAAATGAGACTAATGGGACTGCGCAAATTGTCCATTCGCTTGCAAAATGGAAACGCATGGCGCTGTACCAATACGGTTTCTCTGTGGGTGAAGGATTGTGTACGGATATGAACGCCATTCGGCGCGATGAAGAGATGGATAACCTTCATTCCATTTACGTTGATCAATGGGATTGGGAAGTGGTCATAGACAAGGCTTCGCGCAATGAGGAAATGTTGAAAAAGACCGTAACCGCGATTGTAAACGCCATCTGCGATACGGCGGATAAAATCAAAGAGACATATCCGGCAATAAAAGTCAACCTTTCGCGCGATGTAAAATTTATTACGACGCAGCAGCTTGAGGACGCATACCCAAAACTGTCCGTGAAAGAGCGCGAGAACGCATATTTAAAAGAAAACAAAACGGTATTTATCATGCGGATAGGCGATGTATTAAAATCGGGCATCAAGCACGACGGACGCGCCCCTGACTATGACGACTGGACGCTAAACGGCGATATTGTTTTTTGGAATGATGTGTTGGGATGCGCATTTGAAATTTCCTCAATGGGAATTCGCGTCGATGAACGTTCACTGGATACGCAGCTTAAAAAAGCAAAGTGCGATCACCGCAGGGATTTGCCCTTCCATAAAATGTTGCTCGAAGGCAAACTACCGCTGACAATGGGCGGCGGTATTGGGCAGTCAAGGCTGTGCATGCTTCTGCTTCAAAAAGCGCATGTCGGAGAAGTGCAGGTTTCAGTATGGGACGAAAAAACAGTGTCAGGCTGCAAGTCTGCAGGAATCGCATTGTTATAATATAACAACCGGAGATATTTCATGCAAATAGACGATAAACTGCTTGCGTATTTGGAAGATTTATCCTGCCTTACGCTTTCAGATAGTGAAAAAATAAGATTGACTGGCGATTTGCAGGAGATTCTTGATTACATGGCGCGTCTCGGCGAAATTGACACAAACGGCGTAGTTGAACGCAGTCATCCTTTTGATAATGTAAATATTTTCCGCGACGACGAAGCGCGCCCTTCGTTTAATCGCGCGTTAATTTTGCAAAACGCTCCTGTCAGGAACGATCAAATGTTTATAGCTCCCAAGACGGTTGAATAAAAAGGTTGACGGCATGTTTGAATCAGGCGTACTAGTGCAAGGCAGCGCATTGGAATTGTCCGCTCTTATCAAAGCAAAAAAAATCAGCGTAGTTGAAGCGGTGTGCGCGTACATTGAATCAATCGAAAAAAACGACAGCCGTTATAACGCTTTTCTTACGGTGTCAAAAGAGAAAGCCTTGGCGCGCGCAAAAGAAATTCAGTCCCGGATTGATTCATCCGATTCGCTCTCACCGCTTGCGGGCGTGCCTATTGCCATTAAAGATAATATTTCCACAGAAGGAATAACAACAACGTGCGCGTCAAAAATGCTCAGGGATTACACGCCCGTGTTTAACGCTGCGGTTATTGAGAAACTGGAAAATAGTGGCATGGTAGTAATCGGCAAACTTAACATGGACGAGTACGCAATGGGCGGCTCAAGTGAAACGGGCGCGTTTGGCGCGGTACGCAATCCGTGGGATGTCTCGCGCGTCGCGGGCGGTTCATCAGGGGGAAGCGCCGCCGCCGTAGCGGCAGGAGAGATACCCATTGCTCTCGGTTCAGATACTGGCGGCAGCATACGCCAGCCCTGCGCCTTCTGCGGCGTTACCGGTATCAAGCCAACTTACGGTTCCGTTTCACGGTACGGACTTGTGGCATATGCGTCGTCTCTCGATCAAATCGGCCCCATCGGGCAAAACATTGACGACTGCGCCGCCTTACTGTCGATCATTTCAGGACCTGACGCGCGGGACAGTACATGCGTCATAGAAAAACCGTTTGAATTCGGCGAGGCAAAATCAAAACCGGAAGGCGTAAAGATAGGATTGCCCCGTAATTATTTCGCCGGTGGCATTGACGATGAAGTAAAAAACTCCGTTCTGGCTGTTTCAAAAGAACTTGAAGCGGCGGGCGCAATTATAGAAGAATTTGAAATGCCGTTTATGGATTATGTGATCCCCGCTTATTACATCATTGCCTGCGCTGAAGCGTCGTCAAATCTTTCGCGGTATGACGGTTTAAAATACGGTTACCGCAGTTCCAGCGCACAGTCTCTTTCCGAAGTGTACCGTCTTTCCAGAAGCGAAGGTTTCGGACTGGAAGTTAAAAGAAGAATAATGCTCGGTTCGTTTGTGCTTTCATCTGGTTACTACGACGCTTATTACAAAAAAGCTCTGCAGGTACGCGCTCTTATTAAAGACGCTTACACAAAGTTGTTCGCCAGGTATGACATGATACTTTCTCCTGTCGCGCCTACAACAGCGTACCGTATCGGGGAAAATTCAGGCGATCCGATTAAGATGTACATGGGCGATATTTACACAGTGTCGATCAATTTAGCGGGACTCCCTTCCGTTGCGCTTCCCTGCGGATTTGATTCGTCAGGTTTGCCAATCGGCTTCCAGCTTATCGGGGACGCTTTCTCTGAAAGCAAACTTATTAGCGCGGCGCGGGTTTATCAATCCCGCGTTAATTACCATTTGCAAAAACCAAAAGGGATTAAAGCATGAAGTGGGAAACCGTCATCGGTCTTGAGGTTCATACCGAACTTTCAACAAAGTCAAAAATTTTCTGCGGTTGCACTGTTGCTTACGGCGGAGAGCCGAATACCCATGTCTGCCCAGTCTGCGCTGGAATGCCCGGCGTATTGCCCGTGCTTAACCGCTCCGTGGTGGAGTACGCTATCCGGCTCGGCCTTGCCCTTGATTGCTCCATTACCAAACACTGCAAGTTTGACCGTAAAAATTATTTTTACCCCGATCTGCCGAAAGCCTATCAGGTATCGCAGCTCTACGCCCCAATTTGCAGGGACGGTCATCTTGACATCGAAGCCGGCGGCCAAAAAAAGACAATCAACATACGCGAGATACACATGGAAGAAGACGCGGGTAAACTGATTCACGACGCGAACGGCGCGAACACTTTCATGGACTTCAACCGCTGCGGCGTGCCACTTCTGGAAATTGTTTCCCAACCCGACTTCCGCAGTGCCGCCGAAGTAATCGCCTACCTTGAGAAATTGCGCGAAACGCTTCTGTACCTTGACGTGTCCGACTGCAAAATGCAGGAAGGCTCCATACGCGCAGACATTAATCTGTCCGTGCGCCCTGTTGGCGGCGAACTTGGAGTGCGTACCGAGACAAAGAACATGAACTCCTTCAAGGCGATTGTACGCGCCATTGAATATGAGACATCCCGTCAGATTGAAATATTGGAAGATGGCGGGCAGGTTGTTCAGGAAACGCGCCGCTGGGACGATGAAAAACTTGAATCTTACGGCATGCGTTCAAAAGAAAACGCGCAGGACTACCGCTACTTTCCTGAGCCTGACTTACTGCCGATGGAGATTGACGACTGCTGGCTTGCAAGCGTCAGAAAAAATCTGCCTGAACTGGCGCATCAAAAACGGGAAAGGTACTGCCGTGATTTTAAAATACCCGAATCCGAGGCTGCGGTTTTAACCGTTCACAAAAATATTTGCGATTTATTCGAGGCCATTGCGCAGAAAAGCGGACAGCCCGTAGAAGCGGCGCACCTTTTAACCGGTGAAATCATGCGGCTGATGAACAATGCCAATATTTTGCCGGAAGATCTTTCTGTAGACGCCGGTAAACTTTCAACGCTTATTAAATTTGTCACGGACGGGAAGATCAACCGAGGCGCGTACAAAGAAACAGTTGAAGCGGTATTTACGAACAATGTTGATCCTGAAAACTACATTACCGAAAAGGGATTGCTAATGATTAACGATGACAACGCAGTCATCGACGCGGTGAAAACTGTTATAACTGAGAATCAAGGTTCAGTCACGGAGTACCGCGCAGGAAAGGAAAAAGTGTTCGGGTTTTTAATGGGGCAAGTTATGAAAAAACTTGGCGGAAAAGGAAATCCCGACATGGCGAAAAAAATGCTGGAAGACGCGTTGAAATAGCGAAATCGCTTTTTATAAAAATTATATTAATGTAACTAAAACTAATTTTCTGAGGTTAAATATTATGAGGCATCCTTCGGTTAGATCAAATAAAAAGACAGTACAAAGGCAAGCTGAAAAACGAGAAGCCAAGCTCCGGCAAGATAACGAGAAAAAAGCGCGTCAGACAGCCGATAAGCTGTTTCCTGGAGAAAAATGGGAAAAGGAAGATGAACGTATATTTGTCTCTCCACACAGAAAAAGGGGAAACTTTGAAGAAGAATTCAAAGACGCACAAATATTACGGGATTTGGGGAGTACAGTTTATCTTGTTCCTGAGAACAACCGACAGCCAGGGACAAAGTA
>Ga0268262_10001010_pt1 | contig 36038 bp, 24 predicted proteins | sample TergutNc150P3_FD_190354 | JGI IMG/M metagenome (GOLD analysis project Ga0268262, IMG submission 190354) | Nasutitermes corniger P3 segment gut microbial community from laboratory colony in Florida, USA - Nc150 P3 (SPAdes) (version 2) | ecosystem: Host-associated > Arthropoda: Insects >...
TTAAATTGTCTCACACTTTTTCGGCGACAGATACAAAAACGGTTACCGACATTAAAATTAAATCACAGCCGAATAAACTGACCTACACGCATGGCGATACTCTTGATTTAACAGGGCTTGCGGTAACGCTGACCCACGATGATACTACGACAGAAGCTGTTGTCGCCGCAGATTTTGGCGCAAAAAATGTAACAGCGAATCCGTCGGCTGGTAATGATTTAGTTCATTTAACACACAACGGACAGCCAGTTAAGATAACTTATGGCAGTTTGACGTGTAATACTAACAATTTGACTGTTAATAAAGCAACTCCTACAGCTGAAGATTTTAATATCAGCGAACTAATACAAGAGTATAATGGTAGTCGCAAAACTGTTATCATAACGCCCAAAGAAGGAAAATCAACCGGAACCATAACTGGTAAATATAACGGAAGTACAACCCCGCCATCGGCAGCTGGTAATTACACTGTAACTTTTGATGTAGCGGCGGCGACAAATTTTAATGCCGCAAGCGGACTTTCCGCAGGAACTCTGACGATTGAAAAAGCAACTCCTACAGCCGGGGATTTTAACATAGGCGGACTAACGCAAAGCTATGACAGCAGTCCTAAGACTGTTAGCATAACGCCTAAAGAAGGAAAATCAACCGGAACCATAACTGTTAAATACAACGGTAGTACAACCGCGCCATCGGCGGTTGGTACATACACCGTAACTTTTGACGTAGCGGCGGCGACAAATTTTAATGCCGTAAGCGGACTTGCCGCAGGAACTCTGACGATTGAAAAAGCAACTCCTACAGCCGGGGATTTTGACATCAGCGGACTAACGCAAGAGTATGACGGCAGTTCTAAGAGTGTTACCATAGCTCCTAAAGAAGGAAAATCAAACGGAAACATAACTGTTAAATATAACGGTAGTACAACCGCGCCATCAGCAGTTGGCGTATATACCGTAACTTTTGACGTTGTGGCGGCGACAAATTTTAATGCCGCAAGCGGACTTTCCGCAGGAACCATGACGATTACTACAACAGTTGCCTTTAACAGTGTAACAGCGAACGGCTCATCTTCGCAGTCATCAACGCAGTTAACGCTGACTTTTAGTCAAGCAATAACTGGTCTTTCCGCTAACGACATTACTATTAGCGGAATATCAGGCGTAACAAAAGGATACTTAAGCGGTTCAGGACCAAGCTATAATTTGAATATCTACGGCTTTAAAACAGACGGTACATTGACCGTAGCGGTTACAAAACCTGGCTTTATTATAATCGACACACCAAAAACAGTAACTATTTATTATTACTATTACAACGGTGTTAGTCCGGGAACTATAGAAATGGTTTCGATACCTGCCGGAACCTTTATGATGGGCAGTCCCACAAGTGAACCAAATAGGTTTAGCAATGAAACACAACACTCGGTAACATTGAGCGCTTTTTCGATGAGCAAATATCAGGTAACGCAAGAGCAGTATCAGATGGTGATGGGAAGTAATCCCAGCGATTTTAGTTCAAACCCCGCAACAGGTGAAACACAAGGCAAGCGTCCTGTGGAACAGGTAAGCTGGTATGACGCTATAGTGTTCTGTAACAAATTGAGCATAATAGAAGGATTAAGCCCAGCGTACAGTATTAACGGTAAAACCAATCCTGCTGATTGGGGAACAGTGCCAACAAGCAGTAATGCGACATGGGACCCAGTAGTAATAGTAGCCGGTTCTACCGGATATCGTTTACCGACAGAAGCACAGTGGGAGTATGCGTGCCGCGCGGGAACAACAACTGCGTATAACACAGGAGATACAATTAGTGATAGTACAGGGTGGTATTACAGTAACAGCGGAGATAAGACGCATGAGGTGGGGTTAAAGGATCCCAACGCATGGGGATTGTATGATATGCACGGAAACGTGTGTGAATGGTGCTGGGACTGGTATGGCAGTTACCCGAGTGAAGCGCAAATAAATCCGTTGGGCGCGTCCTGGGGGACTACCCGCGTGTTACGCGGCGGGAGCTGGTACAACTCTGGCGGGGGCCTGCGTTCCGCGTGCCGGGGCTACGACGGCTACCCGGGCATCATGGGCGACACTCTTGGCTTCCGGCTTGTTCGCCCCTAGTTTAGGGAAGTGGGTAGTAAGTAGTGAGTAGAGAAAGCGAAATGCCCAAGCCGGAACGACCTGAAGGGGAGTGAAGGCGTGGGCATGGAGAGGGGAGCGTCGCTGGGGAGTGGTGGTGTTGGTTTGTGTGAGAGTGTGCCTTGAGGGATATTATTTTTTAAGAAGATAAAGGAAGGGGTATTTATGGAAACAAAATATGAACCCCCCGGTATTCTCAATTCAAATATAAAGATGGTTAGAATTGAGCTTCCACATTATAGTTTTAGCCATTCATCATCAGGAGACTCATCGCATACATTTATCGGGAGAGTACGACTGCGAAAAAAATTAAGAAAATTAGTAGAAGATTCTTCCGATAAAACAGGTGTTTATTTAGTTACGGGAGATAGAGGCGTAGGAAAAACAAATTTAGTTAATGAGGTTATCAAAGAAACTTCTTTGTTGCTTAAAACTAAATTTACAGAGAATATTAAATATTTACTCCTTCTTTTGTTGGCTGTTGTAGGAACTCATGTGGTAACTCAATTTTGTTTGCGGGAATTCAGTAATCTTGAAAATTATCGACACATATTTTGGTTTATTTTGTCTTTCATTCCATTTTTATCTTTTGTTTTGATGTGTTATTCCAAAGGTTATAGTCAAAAATATTTTAAGAAAAATATAATTATTAAAATAATGGATAGTATTAAATTTGCTTTTACAGAATTTTGTTATTTAATAAATCCATACAATCCTGATGGAAAATCACAACATATATTGAAAATAATTCTAGTAGTTTATTATACGCAAATTATTTCGTTTGTCTCAAAAATCAAAATATTTAAATCCGTTGAAGAAAGATATATTAGTCCAACAAAAGCATTTGTCTTTTACCTATGTTTTGTTTTTGCTTTTATATTTTGGCGATTTGCAAGAGATAAGTTGCGCGAGTATTATCGAATTAATAAAAAATACAAAAATATCAAAAGGGAAATAAAAGACAAATCATCAGAAGAAAGTATTTATAATATTGAGAATAAAGGTTTAATACACTTTATTAATTGCATATTCAAATGCTATACATCTTTAACGTTGTTGTTTTTACCATTTATATATGTTATGGGGTTATGGGATGCAATCTCTTTTATATTAAAAATAGTATTAATGTGTATTCCATTTATTATGGTAATTATTATTGTTTGCTTTTGGTGTTTTAAATATTTAGATATAAAAAATTTATTTAAAATATTATTTTTTGATACAATTCTTTCTCCGATTACTAATTATATAAAGAACCACAACCGTTTGTATTTACGAATAAATTTCGGACACAAATTAAAAGACGATAAGGACATTTTAAGATTGATAACTCGTACATTAAGTACCGAATACAACAAGTATCACCGTTCTTTTTGGCGAATGTTGCCTTGGCGTATCATGGCATTCAGTTTTCTTTTCATTTTTGCATACTTATTTAGTAATTATGTAGAACAAAATGCAGATGAAAAATCAATAATTAATAGGGAATATTTAGAAACTGTTTCCTTTACAGTAGACAGTAAAACAAAAAATACAGTGGAGAATAAGGTAAACTTTACAATAGAAACTAAAGAAGAAAATATTAAAATCTTTAAGATCATCAATCCTTTGCATATGCTTAAATGTTTTGCTTTTAAAATATCAGATGTAGCGGTAAGTATTCCAGAATATATTTTTATAAGTAAAGAAAAAATAAATCTGGATAACTGTAAAATACTAAGGATTATTTTCCTGAAGGACTATCTTTTCTGGCTGTCATTTGTCTTAATGTATTTATTCTCGGTCTTATTATTCCGTAGTAATTGGATTACACACTTTTTTGTTACACATAGAATAATAATAAAAAAGTTGAAAAAACTTAACAGCGACATTACAAATAGTACTGAACTTGAAAATTCAATAAATGTAAATAGCGGAAGTGTTGGAGCTGGAATTGGAACAAAAACAAAAAAATCACGCAATGTTGCCGATGCGAAAGAAATAGAAAAAGAATTGCAGGATATTTTGGATAATATGCAGCAAATACCAGTTATTATGTGCCCCCCTAACATCGTTATTGTGTTTGACGAATTGGACAAAGTAGAACATGGCGATACAAATTTAGATAAAGAAAATTTACAAACTAAAGCCTCATTATTTTCTATCAATGCAACCCGTGAAAGACAAACCGAAATTTTAAGAATCATGTCTAATATGAAATATTTTCTTTCCACTGCAAGCGCAAAATTCATATTTATTGCCGGACGTGAAATGTTCGATATTCATTTGGCTGACGTATCGGAAAGAAACAATTATATTGGAAGTATTTTTAACGTCGTTATACTTGTTCCAAGCTTTCTTGCTGATCATCCTACAGGTGAAAAGGGAACACCTGAAGAATCGGGTATAGCAACATTAACAGAAGAATTTGTTTGTCGTCGGCTTTTCCCTCATGATTATCCGGTAGAAAATTATGATTTGAAAAATTATCGGATTTATTTAGAAAGTTTAATATTTAATGAAACTACATATAAAAGTGTAAAAAGTAAAAAAGATAAAATCAATGCTGAAGAAAATAACCTTAAAAGACACTTTGAAGAAATTCAAAAAATAATTACCGTATTACAACAATTTGTTATTTATCTTGCCCATGTAAGCAAAGGTGCACCAAAGAAAATGATGCAACTATTTGAATCATTTGTTGAAATTCGTGAAACAGGAAGAAATAGAAGGAGTAGACCGCTGGCAATATATCGCTATCATAGTTCACTATATTTCTTGACCTTCAATTATTACAAGCAATATACACTGGGTATTATTGCGTACCTGATAACGCCTATTTTTTACCGCTTAGAAGAAAGCTACATAAAGGAACATAGTGACAAATTGCTGGTGTCATCTTTGCGGTTTGTCGATTTCCTTTTCAAATTTCACAAACATTCTTTCTCGTGGAAACACCTTGATATATCGCCTGAAATGCTTGAAGTAAACCGTGCGCCGGAACTTAAATCAGTTGCTGTGGATTTGGTTAATTATTTGATTCAAGTACATATAAATAAATCAAGTTTCAGCCTTTCAGATTACAAATTTAACAGTTGGATTGCCAATGAGATTTTTGCTATGGCAAAGACAGATGAAGTTTTCTCGGCTCTGTTCAGTTTCTCACTTGATGAAACATTGCCGTTGAAAAAATATTATCAGGATCTATTAGAAAATACAAAGAAAGAATACCAGAATGTCAAAGATTCTAGTGTATTTATTGATGCAATTTCTTCGCTGCAAGTAGTATTAGGTGATTTGTATTACTACGATGATGAATTAGAAGAAGCAGAAGTATACTATAAAAATGCAGTACAAGCGTTACGTGAAAAAAAAGATAATGGTAAACTTGAAAAACTTTACGTGTATGTACGCAATATGCTTAGATTGGGGATTATTTATGATAAACGTAAACAATATGACTTTGCTTACTTGACTTATAACGAACTTTGTAAAAGGATTTTACAGGAATTTACTACAACGACTGAAAATGGTAACGGTATTTTGTTTACTGAAATGGCATACGATGGGTTAAAAGTGCTCTATCTGCCTTTTCTCGCTAAACTTCAAATACTCGAAAAAAGTCATATTGATGGTATTACACGTAAACAATTGGAACAATTGGATAAAGATTTTATAGAACTACTCCCTGATGAAAACAATGATAATATAAAACACTTTAAATCTGAATTTTATTCAAGCGTGGCGGATATTTTGTATTATAAGAACTCGGATTTGAAAAAATTGAAATGCAAAGAAAATATAAAAAATTGCTCTTGCACAGCTTGTTATTATTATCATAAAGCACTTTCTATTTTGTTAGGTAAACCGGATCTCGACAAAGCAGAAAATAAAGGTGAAAATACAGTAATAAAATTACTATCTGCAAGTATTAACCAACTCAAAAATAACTACAATATGAAATATTGTACAATATTATCAAGGATACTTTCCGATTGGGGTAATGTGTTCTTTTCTTGTGATGCTAAAGATAAGGAAAGTGATTGTGGATGTTATCTCTGTGATGAAAAATATTTTAATATAATATTAAATGAGGGTACTAATGATATTATTGACAATTGTATAAAATATCTGGAATCAGAAAAAGAAGAAAGCAAATTCCTTTCGTTAAAAACAAAAAAAGATGTTGCTTTCGCAATGTATTCTATATCATCAGTATCATATCGTAATGCCAATTTATATAAATGCTCTTCATACCAAATATATAAAACGATCTCTTTATTCAAACAATATAGCATTTACAATAAGGATTATATTGATCAATTAAGTAAACAAGCTATTCATTATTTATTGTATGCCAATGAAAATTTGAATGTACCTGAACTAAATAAACAAAAAAAAGATTTTGATAAAGTACCGATAAATAAAAAAATATCTTTGAAAAATATTTTAGTAGATAGTGAAATTACCCAAATACGAATTTTAGTAAAAGAATTAGAATTAAAATCAGATTTAACATCGCAAAAATTGAAAGATTATTATACTCTCCGTATTACTTCACCTTATAAAATAAATTACAGTATTGGAGCGCGTATTTATCAATTACGCATAAAAACTATTATTAATTATGAAGTATACCGGCAACTCCTTAAAAATTCAGGAATACCAGAAGATAGACTAAAAGAAAAAAGATTTATTTTAGAGGACAAAGATTATAACGTATTGAAAAGTGATAATTACAAAGAAACAGCAAAAAATATTTTTGGAAAACACTTTAACAGAAAAAAAGAAGAGATTAATACCATAGAAGTATTTGAAAATCTTATAACTGATTCTATCTATTGTTTGACAGATATTTCTCAATTATCAGAAACAATGGAAGAAACATTTGTTTTCCCTCACAGCTTTTTAGGTTCAGTACATGAACATCTTTCTTTTTGGATAAGGCAATTTGAAGCATATGAAGTGTATAAAAAACAAAACCAACAAACAAACAATGATTCAAAAATTGAGGAGATTTTAGAAAAATATCTTGGCGAAGAATGGAGAGAACAATTATCCGGTTATCGTGAAAACCAGCGGGCGTTGTCGCATTATTACAAATGTTTAGAAATGCACAGTGAAGGCAGGGCTTATCAAAATATGCTGGACATCATGGTTTATGTCAAAGATGACTTTAATGACCGCTCAGACCATTTTAACATCGCAGAAGAAAGACACCTTATTGTGAACGGTAAAATTGATAAAAAAATCAATGATATAAAAGATATTTACAAAGACTCTAAACTATACTACGTGGATAATTATTTCAACGAAGTTTAATTATAAATAACAAGTATGTGTAGACTGCATTATATTTGACAAACCAATCTATTTATAGTATTCTGATATTATTCGTATGTGGACGCACTATGAGTAAACTTCTGTTTCTCCTTGTTCGTGTTGGTTCGTGATGTTCGTGGTAAAATTCTTAGTTTTTTTGTTATTGAAAAAATATTCATAATACAAACCGCATGTCAAATATGATTAAAAATGTTAGTTTTTTAACTTAATTATAAGTTACATTTTATATATAAATGGAGATAAGCGACGTTTTAATGTCGCTTATCGTGTTGGTATCTGCCGTTTTAATGGCAGATACTTGTTTTACTTGACATTTGTATAGAAATAGGCAAAATACTTAAAATGAGGAGTTTGATATGGTAAGGCTTCGCAGTTTAACATCTCGTTTAGGCCCTTGGTCGTTTTACAAAGAAGCTTTGGCAATTGCCTTGCCTGTTATGCTTCAACAGCTGATTATGAGCATGGTCTCGCTTATTGACAACTTTATGGTTGCCGGGTTAGGCGATGTCAGTATGGCGGCTGTCAATGTTACAAATCATCTTGTTTTTGTTTTCTTTGTTATCACAAATACAATATGTCAGGCGGGCGGTATTTACATATCGCAATTTAACGGAGCGAACGACCGTGAGGGAATGAAGAACGCTTACAGTTTTAAACTGCTTTTCGGCGTTTGCGTCGCTGTTCTTTATTTTACGGTTTGCCGTCTTCTTCCCAATCAGCTTATCGGCATTCTTACAACAAACAATGCGGCGCAAACACAAATTGTTTCAGTCGGTTCCGATTATCTGAACATTGTCTCTTGGGCGTTTATTCCAATGGCAATATCAATGGCTATCGCTACAAGTTTCCGTGAGATAGCAAAGCCGAAAATACCGCTTATTATTTCCGCCGCTACGACGGTGATCAATACAATAGGAAACTGGATTTTAATTTACGGCAATCTAGGCGTTCCGCGTCTTGAAGTTAAAGGGGCGGCTTACGCTACAATAATCGCTCGGTGCGTTGAGGTTGCAGGCTTCTTAATTTACGCCGCGGTTTCCGACGCTCCGTTTTTCGCAAACATTAAAAGACTGTTCCTCATTCATAAAAAATTGATAATCGAGATTTTCGGCAAATCCGCCATGATATTCGCTTCCGAAATATCTTGGGTAGCTTCCGAGACATTGATGATAGCCATGTACAACAGGAGAGGCGGCGCGGAAGTTGTCGCCGGAATGTCCGCAGGCTGGACTATCGCCAATATTTTCTTCCTTCTGTTCGGCGGATTGTGGACGGTATCCTATGTTTTGGTTGGGGGAGCGCTTGGCGGCGGAAAACTTGACGAAGCCAGAAACCGCGCAGGGTGGCTTAAATGGGGCGGCTTTGCGGCAGGGCTTATTTTCGCTGTCCCCGGCTTTTTTATAACTTCCGCCTTGGTTCCGCTTGTGTTTCACAACTTGAGCGTGGGCGCGAGAGCGAACTGCCTCGGGCTTGTGTTTGTGATTCTCGTCTATCTGCCTTTATGGTGTTATTTGAACGTTCAATTCGCCGTTTCACGGGCGGGGGGAGACACGGCAATGGGAATGTATACGGACGTATCCGTCAATACTTTCCTTTTTGCGCCGGGTTCCGTTCTTCTTTCATTATTTACCAATCTCGCCCCCGTGCCGATGTTCGCCATTCTTAAACTTACCGATATTGTAAAGGTTTTTATTGCCCGTCATTTCCTGCGTAAGGAAAAATGGGTGCGTAATTTGACCATAAGCGGCGAATAATTGCGTTTTTCATATTGTATATATCGATAAAATATGCTACTATAAATAATTATGAAAAATATAAAATATTTATTTATTGGAGTTATATTAATTTTGAGCGCTACAGAAACAATTGATGCCCAAAATCTGGGCGACGGGCTTTTCGCGCAAATCACAACCAACCGCGGAGACATCATTGTAAAACTTGAATATCAACGCGCGCCGCTTACGGTTTGTAATTTTGTCGCTTTGGCGGAAGGTAAAATGGCTAACTTTAAAGGTAAGCGTTTTTACGACGGTCTGATCTTTCATCGTGTTATTTCCAAAGCAAACGGCGACGGTCAGGATTTTATGATACAGGGCGGCGATCCGCAGGGAACAGGCAGGGGCGGTCCGGGTTATGATTTCCCCGATGAAATTGTACCGGCTTTAAAACATGACAAGCCCGGAGTTTTAAGCATGGCGAACGCAGGTCCGGGAACGAACGGAAGTCAGTTTTTTATCACGATAGTTCCCACCCCTCATTTGGACGGAAAGCATACGGTTTTTGGTTATGTTGTTCAGGGGCAGAATATAGTAAACACGACAAAACAGGGCGACCGTATTCAAAAGGTTACCATAATACGCAACGGCGCGGACGCTAACGCGTTCAAAGCCGATCAGGAAAATTTTGACAGATTGCTTGCGCAGATTAAAACTGCGCAAGATAACAGAATGCAGGGGCAGCGTCAAAGAGATATCGCCAAAATAAAAGCCGATTATCCGGGAGCTCAGCAAACAAGGTCGGGTATTTATTACATTATCCAAAAACAGGGAACAGGCGAAAATCCCGCCCGAGGTAAAACGGTAAGGGTTCATTATACGGGCAAACTGCTTGACGGAACCGTTTTTGATTCTTCTGTTTTGAGAGGGCAGCCCTTGGAATTTGCCGTAGGAACGGGCAGGGTTATTCCCGGATGGGACGAGACTATTCTTGACATGAAAGTCGGCGAAAAGCGGCTTATTGTTATTCCGCCTGAGCAAGGGTACGGAGACAAGGCGGTTGGCGGCGTAATTCCGGCAAACAGTTTTCTGGTTTTTGAGGTGGAGTTGGTAGGCATTCGCTGATACCTTGTATGTTTTTAAAATATAATATACTATATAGGTTATGAGCGACGAAAAAACGGAAGAAGCGCCCAAAGCTGAAGCTGAACCGGAGAAGAAAGAAGAGACTCCAAATTCTGAAATCGTAGGCAAAAAAGTATTTTTTCTTAATCCTTCCGTAAATATCAGAAACCAAATTATGGAGGAATTGTCGCAGCATGAATACGAGGTTTATTCCGCGAAAAATACCGCTCATCTTACCCGAGTTTTAAAGAAATATCCCGATTCTATCGTTTATATCAATCTTGACGAGACGCAAAAAGCCGAAGCGGAAAAATGGATAGACGTTATATCCACCGCGGTTCCAACCGTATTGGTGGGAGTATTTTCTTCCAGTTCCGATGAAGCCGTTAAAGAAAAATTTGTACAAAAGCCCAAGGTTAAATGCGGTTTTTTAAACATAAAACTTGATATGAGTAAAACAGTTCTGCAAATTCTTAAAATTTTTGAAACTATGAATGTAAAGGGCAGAAGAAAATTTCTTCGCGCTACAACCGAAAGCGAAGAAACAGCGACAATAAATATGCCGACAGGCGGCGGAGATTTTATTAACGGCGTTATAAAAGATATAAGCGTTGTAGGCTTTTCATGTATTTTTGATTCGGATAATGTCTCATTAAAAAAGAACAACTTGCACAAGGATATTCAAATCAGACTTCATACCATGCTTATAAAAGCGGAAGCCGTTGTCTTCGGCTCCCGCGCTGAACAAGAAAAAAATGTTTATGTATTTTTGTTTACCAATAGAATCGATCCTGATGTTTGCGTAAAAATCAGAAAATATATTCAGCAGAATCTTCAGCACAAAATGGAACAATTCTATAAATAATTAAACCCCGAATAATTTTATTCCTTCTCCCGGGAATTTTTGTTTTACGGCTTTAATGGCTTTTTCTATACCTTTCGCTTCTTCTTTTTCGCACCAAACTATAAGAGCGAAATTTTCTTCAGGCCAAACGGCATCCCCCATACGGGGGCCGCATGCGCCGACTCCCAGTATGTTGGGAATCTTTGTGTAAAATTTCGCAACCCCCTCTTTTGAAAGAGCTTCAAGAATATTTTCCTCTACGGAACGATTCGCTATTATTTCTACCCTGATCATAATCCCTCCTTATCTACATGCGACGATATTTTTGCTTTTATGCGTCCTTCGCCTGAGGCTATTTTATCACGTCTTTCCTGCGCCAGCGCCGCCCGTCTGTCTGAATTTTTGTTCATAACGGCATAAATAACAGGCATCAGAAATAATGTCATTAAAGTGCCGAATGAAAGTCCGCCTAGAACTGTCTTTCCTATCGGAGCGACAAGTTCCGTGCCTTCGCCGGGGAAGAATGCCATCGGTAAAAGTCCAAGTACTGTAGTGAGCGTTGTCATCAATATCGGACGAAGCCTGTTTCCGGCGGCTTCTATACAAGCATCGACAAGATCGTAACCTCTCTTGCGTAAAAGGTTTGTGTAGTCAACCAATACAATACCGTTATTTACAATTACGCCTACCAGTACAAGAAGACCGACGGCGGTTAGTACGTTAAAGATTGTATGAGTTATAAGATAAATCGCTACAATTCCTATCAAAGAAAGAGGAATTGTCAGGACGATAATGAACGGGTCTCTGAATGACTCAAAGAGGCTCGCCATAACTCCGAAAACAAGGAAGACGGCTACAATACAGATCAATACAAAACGACCGAATAATTTTATCATGTCGGCGTTTGCGCCCGCATACTCTATAATCATATCGTCTTCAATGGGAATTTCTTTCTTTACAAGATCTTCCACAAGATCTTGTATAAGATTGGTTTTTACGCCCGGCTTGGCATTTGCCGTTACGTGAATAATTCTGCTTTGGTTTTCACGGTTGATTGTTAATGGTCCTGTTCCCTGTTCATAATGAACGAAACTGGAAAGAGGAACTCTGCCCGCCATCTGACTGTTTATAAAAATTTGATCAAGAGAGGGCAGTGTATTGCGATCCGCTTCCGCAAGGATTAAGATTACATCGTAATCCTTGCCGCCCGATTTGTATCTGGTTGCCGTAACGCCGTCAACCCCCGCTTTTATCTCGTTGCCTACCGTGTAAGTATTAAGACCAAGGGCGTACATTTTTTCACGGTCAAGAATAATCTCGTACTGCGGAAGTCCGTCCTTTAAATCAACCTGCGGCTCGGTAACATAATCGGAAAGCTCTCTTTTGAGCAGGGCGGAAATTTTTTCTCCTACAACCTTGCCTTTTGCCAAATTGTCCGTTCTTAAAACTATGTCTACCGTGCTGCCGCCGCCCATCATTCCGCCTCGCATACCGCCGCCAAAAGAAAAAATTACGCCGGGAAACTGGTTAAAGTAAGGGCGTAAAATCTCTTTTATTTCGTTGGCGGTTTGCGTTCTTTCCGCGAATTTTTTCAAGTTGATACGCAAAGAGCCTGTATTGGTGTTACTGCCTCCCATGCCCATCATGGAACTGCCGCCGGCGTTGAGAACTATTCTTTCGTAACTGTTAACTTCTTTTTTTACAATCAGTTCGAGCTGTTTTAAAACCGCTTCTGTTTCCGCCAGGGGCGTTCCCATTGGCAGAGTCGCCGATATATTTACATTGTCTTCTTCTTGCTGCGGCATAAACTCCCAGCCGATTTTGGGAATTAAAATTATACTTACGATAAGTAACAAAAACAAAAACCCGATAACAATCTTTTTGTGTTTAAGCACTTTTCTTACGGCGTTGCGGTATTTGTTTTCCAGCCATATAAAGAATTGCTCGAATTTTGCGTCAATTTCCGCTAATTTGCCCGTCAGCGGTTTTTGTTTTCGTGTAACGAGGGGCAGATAATGGCTTGATAATATGGGAACAAGGAAGACAGCGGTAAAAAGAGAAATACCGAGCGATATTACAACGGTAAAAGCAAGCCCTGCGAAAAGTTCTCCCGCCATTTCCAAAAGCCCTTGGAACATAACAAGAGGAGCAAAAACGCAGATAGTTGTAATTGTAGACGCTGTGATAGCGACAATCATTTCCGATGAGCCGATTACGGCGGCGGTTTTTAATTTTGCGCCTTTTTCTCTGTAATGGTAAATATTTTCCAAAATAACGATTGAGTTGTCAACTAACATTCCTATTCCAAGAACAAGCCCTGCCATTGTCATCAAATTGAGGGTAAGATGGAAAAAGTACATTATCATCATGGTGATAATAACGGATACGGGTATGCTTATACCGATAATTAACGTTGGTTTTATTGAACGAAGGAAGATAAAAAGTATCAATACCGCAAGCAACGCTCCGCTGAATGCGCTTGATGTTACCTGATTAAGCGAGTTTTGCACCATATCCGTAGTATTAAAGATTTCCGTTATTTTAATGTCAGGCGGAAGCTGTTTACTTATGGTTACAAGTCTTGCCCGTAAATTTTTTGCCGTTTGCACGGAGTTTTTACCGCTTTGTTTCTGTACCATCAGCTGTACTGCCATCTGTCCGTTTACATAGACAATGCTGGATTCGTCTTTGTAATCGCTGTATACGTTGGCAATGTCGCGCAGATAAATTTTCCTGGGCATTTCCACCTGTCCGCCGGAATAACCGCCGCCCTTGTAGGAAATAACAGTGTTGCTGATTTCGTCTAACGATGTATATTCACCCATTGTTGTAAGAATGTAAGAAAGTCCGCCCTCTGTAATGGTTCCGGCGGCTGTTTGCATGTTTTGCGCGGCGATTATTTGCTGTATTTGCGTTATTGTAAGTCCGTAGGCTTCAAGACGAGTCTGCGGAATTGCCACACGGACAATTTTTTCCCTGCCGCCGTTTACGGATGCGGTCGCTACGCCGGGCGTTTGTTCAATGCGCGGAACTATTGTGTCCTCGGAAATTTCACGTAACTCTTCGGAAGTGCGTTTATCCGATGTAACCATAAGCCCCATAATAGGAATCATGGAAGGATCGAACTTAAAGATCATCGGAGTTTGCGCGCCTGTCGGCATATAGTTTCTGACACGCTCAAGCAAGTCACGGATAGAGTTTGCGGCGTCCGACATGTCCGTTCCGTATGTAAAATTCAAAATTACTACGCTTGACCCCTTGCTAGATATAGAAGTTAATTTTTCCAACCCTGACGCACTGGAAAGAACCGCTTCCAAAGTACGGGTAATGGAGCGTTCAACTTCTTCAGGACCTGCGCCCGTATAGGTAGTGAATACCGCCATGATTGGGGGATTTATTTCAGGGTATAAATCGATTGAAAGATTAAACATTGCGAAAAAACCAAGTCCGATAAGCAGGAGGAAAATTATTAAGAACGTTGTCGGCCTTGATACGACAGTTTTTACCATACTCATAGTTATTCTCCTAACGGCGAAAGACGTTCAATTATATTTACTCTTGAACCGTCGTCTAATAATGTCTGCCCTCTGATTACTATTTCGTCAGAGTCTTCAAGTCCGCTTTGAATTTCCATTACGTTGTCAATTAAAATACCCGGCGTAACAATTTTTTTTCTTACAATGTCATTGCCTTGATCGTCTTTTGCGATGACATAAACAAATTGTTCTCCGAACCTGTTGATTACAGCCGCAGCCGGAACTTTTATAATGTTGTTTTTTTGTTCCGTAATGACTCGCACTTTGGCGAACATTCCCGGTTTTAATTTGGAACTTGTGTCCCTTACATTTACTCGTATTTCCATAGTACGCGACGCCAAATCGACAGTCGGCGATACTTCGGTTATGCTCCCTCGGAATATTTCGCCCGGCCATGCGTCGAGTGTAATTTCGCAGGGTTGGTTCATCGCCATTCTGGAAATAAATCTTTCCGCTATGCTTAATTTTATTTCAAGAGCGCCGCCGCCCGATATACGCACAAGAGGCACTGCCTGACTCACTGTCATTCCCACTTGAGCCGGAATTGCGACGACAGTTCCGCCGATTGGGGCGTACGCTATGTTTTGACGGAATGTCATACCCGGACGGGAAGGATCGACAGCCGCTATTTGACTGCCTCTGCTTACCCTTTGCCCGACAGAGACATAAATATCCGTTACTTTTCCCGCCGCCTCGGAATAAACATCAATTGTCGATCCCGATACAAGATCGCCTGAAAATGTCAGATAATTCTGTATTTGTCCTTTTACCGCCAATGTGGTATTAACGGCAAAAACAGGCGCCTCTTTTGCTTTTTCTGCGACTTTTTTGTCCTTGCCTTTGCAGGCTGAAAACACGGACAGCGTCAATATCAATAAAAGAATTACGCTGAAGATTTTTTTTGCTTTCATTCTTTGCTCCTTCCTGAAAGAGTTCCGAACGGGACTCCCAATGAATATTCAAGATCAATAAGACCGTTAAGATAATTAAATTGCTGTTCAAGAAGCTGAACTCTCGCCTGCCGTAAAGATTGCTCTGCGTTTTGAACTTGGAAATAATCCTGCAAGCCCGCCCTGTACGCCTCTTCCGTTAGGCGATATGATTGCTCTGCGAGCCTGACAGTTTCTTCTTGCGCTTTTGTGTTTGCCCGTGTTTTTTCAAGAGAGAGAACAGCATTGTAGACTTCAATTTCCGTTCCGTTTACCAACTGCGCAAGACCGATAGTGGCGGTTTTTATTTGATCATCAAGGTTTTTTATACCTTGAAAATCCGTACTGAAAGGGATTAGGCTGTGCAGGCGCAAGCCCAGCGTAAGAGAAAAAGAGCCCGATTTTCGCCAGTCGTCGCCTGAATCGAACCATGAATCTTTCCACGGATCTTTTATAAACGCTGAAGTAGAGTTCCAGCCTAAAGATAAACTTGGGGTTAGGGCATATAATTGCGCTCTGCGCGCGCTTTGCAGCATCATTATAGTATTTCTTAATTCTCTAATATCGGGTTTTTCTTTTGACGCTTTGGAAATAGTGTCCATAACGTCAAGAGATATAAAACCGATATTGTCAGATAACGGCTCAAGTTCAAAATTAGTATCGTAGTTTAAACCCAGAAACATGGCAAACTGCGCCATTGAAAGTTTCATTCCGTTTTCAACTTGATCTATAACAGGGCGCATATTTTCTCTCGCCACCCGCGCTTGAAGCAGAGTCAATTCAGGCGCAAGCCCTGCGTTATAATTTGCCTGCGCCATTTGCACCTGACGTTCTACGTTAGCGTAACTTCCGCGCATAAGAGCGATGTTTTCCTGCAACAGAAGAATATTATGATACGCCTTGCGTACATCACGCTCCAATTGCAGTTTGGCTTTATCGTAACTTAAAAGCCCGCCTTCGTAATCTATGCGAAGCCTTTTCATGTTTTCAAACATTGCTGCGCTGACTGTAAGAGACATTTGAATATTGCCGGCAATGTGCCATTGTGAGACTTCAATAGGGTCGCTTATAAAAAAACCCGCCAATGGGACAATATTACCGTGAATACCGTTGATAGTTGTAGATGTTCCCGCCGCTCCGGGATACGGAACAGGAATTGTAACTCTTGTAGGATCGCTTTTTTCATTATCTCCCGATAAAATTCCCGCTACCGTTACATTGGGAATAAATTGATTCCATGAGTAATCCGAGGCGCGTTTTTTTGTCGATAAACTTGTCCGTGAAGATTCAAGGCTTAAGTTGTTTTTAATCGCAAGATTAACAGCCTCGTCAAGCGTTACACGCACGGGCGCTTTTTCCGCTTCCTGCGCTTGTAATCCTGCGCATAACAATAGGAATATTGCTAAACAGAGCGGATACTTAACTCCGTCTGCGTACCGTTTTTTTATCATTGTGTAAAACCTCCAAGCCCTTGAGTAATAAATTTATATAACAATCTAATATCATTATTTTGCACTTCTAAGTTATCAATTTTAATCATTTTCTTTTGTTTTGCGGATAATACGGGAGAAGGATGAATCAGAATATTTATAAGAAGAAAACAAATCCAGTGGGATATACGCTGTTTGTCATTTTCCGCCGCGTCATGCATCGGCTCAATATTAACGTCTTCAAAGAACCTGAAAATGTCGGTATTTTTATCCGGTTTGCCAAGATCTATTTTGCTTGTTCTTAACCAATTCATAGCCACAAGTATTTCCGGTCTTGAGCGAAGATAAACAACTATGGAAAAAATCCCAAGGTACAGCTGTTCTTCCGGTTTTTCAGACAAACTGATTCCATGGCGGGAATATTCTATAATGCGTTTAAACTCGGTTACAAAAAGGCGGTGAAGCATATCTTCTTTATTCTTAAAATGACCGTACAAACTGCTCTTTGAAAGCCCCAGTTTCTTGGCGACCATATCCATTGATACGTCCCACGGACCTGCCTGCGCTACAGCCTCGGCTACAGCCTTAAAAAACGGCTCAGGCTCAGAGTTAAGCGCCATATTATCAATCTTATTTTCAAGTTCCTCAAAATTTAATGAAAGTTTTTGCGCAGAAAGATTAAGCCCGTATTTAATTGTTTTATTTATTAAATCGGTTATATTTTTAATATCTTCATCGGTAGGAGGAGCAGCTATTGTTTCATTTACCAGATGAAAATGCGACATTAAGAAGGTAAGAGTGGCAAAAACAAGCCGAATTACTTTTTGATCGCAGTTATATTTTTTTTTGATAATATTTTCCAGTACGCCCATATCCACGCCGCGCGATTTAAGTCTGTCCGCTATGGAATAAACTTCAATGTTGCGCTCGTAAATATTTGTTACGGAAAAAATCAACGCGTATACATTACGCGCAAAATAACCCGCGATACTCTGAATGATTATGGAAATGCCGTCGTCCGCGTCATTGGCTTGCAAGGCTCTTTCAAAATCTTCGCGGATAGAGGCGGCAAAATCGTCCAAAAATTTTTCCGTCATGGCGGAAATAAGCGCCTGTTTGCACAGAAAATGGCGGTATAAAGCAGGCTTGCTTACGCCCAATTCCTTGGCAAGCTGGGAGAGACTGGTTTTCCTGTAAAAGTTGCGCCCCCACACACGGAACGCCGCATCCTCAATTTCCGTCTTTGTCATTTAACCTCATGTTACCGACCGTTCGTTAACTTAACTATAACCAACGAAAAATAAAAAAGCAACAGTTTTTAGATAAATTTTGGATAAAACATATTACTCTACGAATTTGGATTAAAGTCCGATAAATATGCGTTTTTTATAGAAAAAAACTTGAAAATTGTAGGATTTTGTGATATTTACAATAAATTAGTAATTTGACGCCCTTTCATTTATGGTGTAAAATTAACTAATTTGTATGATATAATACAAATTAAGGGAGTTTAAATATGAAGTGTACTACATTAAAAGTTTTTCTTTTAATTGTAAATTTATTACTTATTTTTGTGTTATTTTCCTGTCATGACACTAACGCTAACGCTAACAGTAACAAAACAGAAGCGGAAGCGGAGGCGTTTTTTGAAAGTCCTGTTTATATTTCATGGATAGAAAAGAAAGAAGACATGGAAAGTTACAGAGCCGATGTCGATGTTTTTGCTATGAATAGCCGGACTGATACGGGGGCGGTGCAGGTAGACAGCTACTCTATGTCTATAAAAAAAATTAATGGAAAGACATATACAAGAATAGATATGCAGGAACCAGATCAGACCGGTCGTCTGCGTTCTATTGTTTCAGACGGCGCAGAGATGGTTATGTTTAATCCGAAAACATCTGATATAGATTTTAGAATAGGCGTTACTAATCCAATTCCGCAGGAACTTGATTTTTTTAGTAACGAAACTATGCTTAGTAAAGTAAATCTTTCCTTTATTAGAAGCGAAGCCCATAGATTGTCTTTTAACATTTTGGAAGACAGCAGTACCGGCGGATTATCTCTTGAACTGCCGTCTCGTCTATTTACGCAAAATAACGGCGAAAGAAGAATTTCCACCAAGGCGCTTTTTGATATAAACAAAGAATTGCTAAATAATGTAGAAGTTATTACTTACTTAGACGATGGTACAAAAAGAACCGCTACCAGTTACCCGATTTACCAAGAATACAATAATACATATATAAAAACAGGAACCGTACATATTATAGAATATAATGTACCGTATCGTCTTCCCGGTCTTGAAGATGCGAAAATTTACAATTCGCCTGATGATTATCCAAAGATTTCAAAACAAGAATATGAGCGGCTTGCAAAGGAAGGTCGTGCATTTCCGGCAGGCGAAATGCTTTTTGGCGATCCGGCGGATCTTAGTTACACTGAAACTATTATAGAAAAATATAGGAATGTAGAAATAAATACAATTAAAAACAACGCTTTTAAAGTAATAGGAGGATTTTAATGAAAAGAATAATTAACATACTGGTATTATTTATAATTTCCGCCGGTGTATTAGCGCCTGCGCCTTGGGACTATTCTGAGTCTGACCTAAATAAAGATTTCTTTAACAAAGCTGAATGGAAAGATAAGGAATATGGGAAGCAGTATTTTTTTGGAGGTTTTGATTTTGAGGGTTATGATCCGCTTAAAGATAATAGTTTGGATTTTAAGATACAATCTGAAGCATATAATTTAAACAAAACATGGCAAGAAAAAGAACGAAATAACTCATGGGATAATGGTAATTTTTATTTTCTTGGATGGAGTCAAGGCGGTTTACGAGCGCTGGCAACCACAACATGGCTGAAAGCTAATGATCCTGATTTGTATGACAAACTGGACGGCGTTATAACCGTGTCAGGGATAGACCGTGGGTTAAAAGCCCTGAATGGAGGTGTCGGTTATCTGGCGGCTAAACTTAGAAGAGATTATCAGATACTGTATTACGGCGCCTTATCGGCACAGCGGGCTCTTGATGGTTTACCGATATCTGTTCTTATTCCCGGATTATTAATACCGGAATATCAAGAAAAAATTCTTTATATATTAGCATTTTATTTTGGTATGAATTTAGTCCCTGACAATATAGATAGTTTAGCTCTACTTTTTGGTATGTTAAATATAATGCCGATGTATGTCCCCCTTGCTTTTTTGGGCGCTAATATGCCGGAAATAAAGGATATGGTTCCGGGCAGTAATTTTATTACTAGTACAGTTGTTAATAGTGATGGAAAAACCAAACTGGTACTAGTGCCGGATGGTTTTATAATGGTAAAGAAGATTGGTTGGATAAAAATTTTTGGAATACCTATATTTCCATATACATATTCTGTTAGAGAAACAACATACAAGCTTGTAGAGGAGTATGATGGAATAGAAACACTAAGAATTGATGAAGAAATGCCATTGGGGTACATTGCCGGATTAAATAGTGACAGTTTTTCTTTTGCTAAAGATGGTGAGAGCAAACGAGAAGCGGTAAAATATATTGGAGAAGGTTTAAATATTGCTAAGACCATACATACTGCAAGGATGGTTCTTGCGTATGGGTATTTTATGGGAGCGCCTGTTTATTATGGGGATGCTTTAAATGCGGAAAATTATGTTAATAATATTGATTATCAATTGAATTTGATAAAAGGTTCTTCGGAAAACGACGGATTAGTGGCATTGGAAAGCCAATATTATCCAAAAAGTATGCATGATAACGTTCTTCTGGGCAACGAGGAGGGGTACGAAGGATTTGATAAATTAAATCATAAAAATATTATAGGTGATGAAACGGTACGAGATAAGATCGAAAAAATGGCTGATCTGGCAACCAAAAAGAGGACAAGAGAATGAAAAATCCCTCGTTGATATTAATGTTATTTGTATCACTCTTTAACTCATCCTGCCCATTATTTGATCGAGAAGATATAAAAGATTATAAATCAAAAGAACCTGTTTATACTCCAAAAAAAGTTTGGGAGACGGAAGTATATTTCAATTCTTTCCGTTTTGAACCTTTTGAGGCTGAAGGGTACGGATATTACTCTGAACAATTCCGGAGTTATGATGTTAGATATTATCGTCTTTTGAAAATTAATTTGAACAACGGAGAAATTATCTGGCGTACTAAAGATTTGCAAACTGAATCTATTTCTCAAGCTCAGAAAGTGGGAGATAATATATATCTTCCATTGCATGGGAAAGATATTATTATGGTATACGACGATTTTGACGGTTCTCTTGCCGCTACAGTTTCTCTGAAACCTGAAACCTTTAGTTACAAGGTGGAACCGATCATGCAAACAGCAGTGTATGATAAATATATTTTCTGGGGAAATCTAGGTAATAATGAAAATTATGGGCTAATGCGTTTTGATACTAGTCTTATTGATCTTAACAAAGATCCGGATTATGTCCAACTTATCGAACCGGAATTGATTTGGCAAAGGAATGAACGGAGCGCTGTTTGGACAAATATTGTAGTCAGCAACGATGGAATAGTGTATTTTTTAACTATCAGAGATACAGTTAAAAGTGGTATAGTTAAAGATTCTTATCTTGTTTCGTTAGATGCGGAAACAAAGAGTCCCAAATGGAGTATAACACGTAATTTTGGCTGGGGTGACAGGCAGAACTCTCTGTTCTTAAAAGAAGATAGGCTTTATGTTATAGACAGGAATCCGTCTTGCTATGATAGTCATACAGGGAAAGTGATATTTGAAAAAAAAGATGATGTATATGAATATACTGATGCAGGTCCATATTTAAAAGGTATTTTTTGGTATGATAATAAACTATATTATACAACAGGGATGCATTCGCTTACCCATAGGCAGAGTCCTACTGCAGATCCCAAACGAATTAAAAATATTATTTGCATAGATGGGAATACCGGTAATTTGGTATGGGGAGATTTAGTTCCAAACGGGGGTTCTATTTATACTTTTCCACTTGTGAGTAATGGAAAGGCTTATGTAGTAACGGATTGTGGGTTACGAGTATATAACGCTAATACCGGCGCTTTAATAGGGGTAGATAAATCGGTAGAAAATCTTGGATCCGACCATAATTTATTATATAATAATATGATTATTTACCATAACTATGTATCAATACCGGAATCCCCGTATTTAACTATTCTTACCGCAATCAAGGCAGATTAAGCATGACAAGAAATTGTTTTATTAAATTGGCTGTATTTATTGTTTTTGCGCTTTTTCTTTCTTGTTCAAATGATGAACCTAAAGAAGAAAAAGATAAAAATAGTTCAACAAATTTTGCTTTTTCTCCAAGAATTAGTATAGTATCTCAAAATACTAATATTGCTGATGTAAATGTAGAAATAGAAGGGTTTGATGGTAACCTGGTTTCAGGCGCTGTGGTTCTTGTTTCAAATAATATAAACGGTGTTAATAAATGCACTTACGATCCTACTACAGGCTCTTATAATGGGAAATATCCTATTCCCACGGATGGTCTTATAAAAATAATAATAAATTCTGTTCTTTCACCAACTCCAGCTACATATACTATATTTCACCAACAAATAATTAATAAGCCAATAATCAATGTCTTTGAAGATTCAACAGGAGCGTCTGTTTTGTTGGGGATGGCGTTGGATTTCTTAAATGAAATTCAAATTGGCTGGACATCATGCGGCGAAGGAATAGTTTATCATATCAGTATAAAATCATCTCTGCAAACGCTTTATGAAGCGTCCACAGATAGTTTGACGCATTTTATTCCGGGCGGTACTTTTTTAATTTCACCGGGTCAGATTTATTATTTGCAGATAAACGCTCAAAGGATAATAGGAGATCCTTTCTTTCAAAAAATTAATTATTATTCCGCCGCTATACGAACAGGAGATGTAATAAGTTTTAATGTACGGTAAATATTTATTAATTATTTTAACGTTTTTCATATTAATTTCCTGTGAGGTTTCTGTACAACAGGAAGAGAAAGCAAATGAAGTAATAAAAATAATCAGTCCGCGCAATGATTGGAATTATTATGAGAATAGAGCTATTCAGCTATCTCTTAATATTAAAGCAAATAATATTTTATGGTACTCCGATATTGACGGTTTTTTAGGTTCCGGTAATGGAATATTTGTTAATCTGCGTACGGGCTCCCATAATATAGAAGCTCATTATAAAAATATAATTTATTCAATTGTTATAGAAGTAAAGCAGGATATAATTAATTATTTGGAAGAAAGACGATATCTCTTAAATCTTCAGGAAGAATATATTAATATGAATGAGGGATTATGGTATCCTTCGGTTATAAGTCATGAAGGAACAATGATTAGCTTCTATTATGGAAGCCCGGAACCAAAAAATATTGCATTACAAGATAATGTAAATGTAAGCAATCAAATACGGGATTTTCATATTAACATTGAAAATATGCATAATTTAAAAATAAATACCAAAAAATCAAGATCCGTTAAAATGCGTACATACAGTGTTGGAAATAGAAAAGAATTTAAAGTAATAAATACAAAAGAACCATTAAATGAACCGCATAAAATAAACGCCGAGATGATATATTCAGGGGATCGTTACACAATTTGGAAGGATGAAAAGGAACCAATAGATATGTCTTTATTGAATCAATGTATAGATAATCTTGATAATATTATTATGCCAAGGTTGTTGAGTATATGGGGTGAATGGGCTGATATTGATGATGATGGTAAAGTGGCAATTTTGTTTAGTAAAACAATAAATAATGAAAAGGTAGCGGTAGGTTATTTTTATCCAAAAGACTTGTATATGATAGAAAACGATCCTGATAAACCTGCATATAACTCTGACAGCAACGAAATGGATGTTATTTATGTCGCTTACCCTTACATAGGAGATCCTTTTTATAATCCCAGTGCAATCTCGGCAACCTTCGCGCATGAAATAACACATCTTATAACATTTTCTCAAAAAACATATAATAAAATACTTCAAGGTAATAACAATGTAAACAGAGAAACTGTTTATTTGGAAGAAGGATGGAGTCATTTAAGCGAAAACCTGTGCGGTTTTGGAACAAGCGGCGGTAATATAATGTTTTTAAAAGAATATTTTGAAAACACCTCAAAATATTCTTTCTGCTCGCCGAATGCAATGGGTGAAATTGACAGTGTAGGTTTAAGAGGCGCTGCATGTCTCTTTTTTTCATGGCTTTTCTGGAAACAAGGCGGTATGGAATGGCATGAATCAATGCCCGGAATCGTTTATGATCGCGGAGGTATATCGTTTTTAAGAAAGCTTGTCAATTCAAATTCTGTAGGTTGGCCTAGTATAGGTCAGGCTATAGGAATAACAATGGATGAACTTTTTCTTGAATTTGTTAGAGATATGAATCGGCAAAGAGCCATGAATAATTTATATGTTTATAAAGTCGATCCATATACCAATGAGCCGGTTGAATTTTATAATAACATGGGAATATTATTTTATCAGGGAAAATCACATAATATTGCTATTAGCAATACAGTTACCGCCGGCACACGTTATAATACTTTGCCATGGTCATTTTTCTTTATAGAACCAATGATAACAGAAAATGATTATACATTGAAAGTTTCATCAAGTTTAATAATAGGGAAAATATATTTTTCTCTTGTTAAAGGGAATTAAATGTGTTATTATAGAAGCATATCTGTGTAAGTCTATTCTTAACCGCAATCAAGACGGATAAAAGGAGAAAAGATATGAAGAAATTGATTTTATTATTTATTACATTGTCATTAATTTTTTTAAGTTGTGAAATCCCGAAAGATGATAATGTATACGATTCTATAAGTATACTTGATGTTAAATATTATGGTATTTTGTCTGATAGGGATGTTAATACTTTTGAAATAAAAATAAAATATGAATTATTAACCCAAGCGCAAGGAATAATAAAATTTTATTTTAATGATGGTGATAGTCCAGATAAAATAATTCATCGTGGTGATAGTTTTAATGTAACAAAAGGATCAGCAGAACAAGTTTTTACTGTTATTGCACTGCCTAAAAAATGGCCGGATAGTAAATTTAAAGTAATGGTAATTATGTTTGCAAATGATATAGGGGTAGCTACTGATGAAATGTCTTTAGAGGTAAACTAGCTATCTTTATTTAAATAGGGGAAAAACATTTATGAAAATAAGGTATTTTTTCGTTTTGTTATCAATTTTTGTCCTTTTTTCCGCCTGCGGCAAAAAAGAAGATATAATAAGTGTGCGATATAAGGAAGAAAAAACGCTGAATGGGACATTCAAAGCCAAATTTGAAATAAGCCTTGAAAATGTCGCCCGCCCCCAAAAAACGGCAAAATTGCTGGAAAAGCTGATATATCAAGGTAAAAGTATTGATGAATACGCCGTTTTTGCGCAAGACAATTTTATAAAAACAATAAAAAACGAAGATTATCTGCCAATAATCGGACAAGACGGAAAGGAGTATTTTAATCAATCATATTTTAATGAAATTTATAAAATCCTTTTTCATGACGATTCTTATATAATAATTGAATACAATAAATATTATACATTTTCTTACGCTGCGCACGGAAACATTTTGACGCAATATTTTATTATTGATATAGCGCAAGGGCGGATTCTGGACATAGACGATATTGCGGCGCCTCTTCCCGATGATTTTTTAGCCGGCATGATTCGTACAAATTATAATATAACAGGTAATTTTCAAAGGGAGAATATCTGGCCGCCCGACACAATTAACATAAAACACGACAGCATTGAACTTTTCTGGAACGTCTATACGATAACGCCTTACGCGTACGGAATTATCGGCGTTTCTCTGCAGGACGATTCTTTTTTAACCCCAAAAGGCAAAGACGTAAAAGCGAAGATACGCTAGAAATTTGTGGTATAACCGTAAATAATAGTTTATAATTAAAAAACCTCTATATAAAGGAGCGTAATTTATGGAATTAAAATTATTATTGTTAATAATTCTCGGCGCAGTCTCGCTTGTGTATCTTATAACATTATTTTTTAAAGACAGTCTTTTGCAATATATATTGAAAGGCTGTCTTGTGCCGCTGATTCTTGCGATATATATTTTCGGCGCAAACCAAAATATTTTACCGTTGATGGTAATCGCCCTAATTTTCGGCTGGCTCGGCGACGTATTCCTGCTGAAAATAAACAACCTGTTATGCTTCCGCCTTGGTCTCGCAAGTTTCTTGCTAGGACACATTTTTTATATAATAACGATGTTTAATTACGCCCAACCGTTTAACATTTTAATTTTGATTATAAGTATTGCAGCAGCCGTCTGTTACGGTATTTTTATGTTTAGATTAGTTCAACCTACCTCCGATATGAAAATCCCCGTCATAGCCTACGAAACAATTCTTTTAACAATGTCAATTTTCGCATTACAGCTTTTCTTGTCGCAAGGCGGAAAATTCGGCGCATTTGTATTCGCCGGAAGCCTTTTCTTCGTAGCATCCGATTCCATGTTAGCTCTTGCGACATTCCGCAAAAAGGCGCTTAACGTTCCTGTGATGATTACGTATATTGCAGCGCAGCTGCTTATTGTTTTGGGGTTTGGGGGGATGTAGAGGGGGAGGGCGATAAAGTTTATTCAGGTTCTTTTGGGTATGATGTTGCGTATAGGGTGGGGAGGTGAAAGAAGCATGCTTTATAATATAAATGATTTTGTAAGGACAGCCCCAGATATTTTGTATAGAGGGTATACAATTAATAAAGAGTGTACTGTATTTAATAAAATATTAGAGCCAACATTTATCAATTTTTCAACGGATAAAATTGACAATATATCTCAAAATATTGATAGAATTAATCAATACCTTAATTGGCTAGCCTTTAATTGCAGAGAAAATTTGATAAATTCATTTTGCGAAATAGTTAGTTCATGGGATATAAAAAATATTACCCCTAAAGAATTGGATGACTTAAATTGGTATGACACTTTGGATATACTTGATATAACAATATTTCTACCTGAAGATGGTTTGTCATCTCGTATATATTGCAATGATAAATACAAACAAAACGAATATTTAGAAATCGAAGTAGAAAGGAATAAAAATATTATATTAAAATATACTCAATACGGTGGTTTTTTTAGAAAATCTCATTCTTTTACAGAAATGTTAAAACAAGAAGAATCGGATGAAAATGATAATGATAATAGTGATTTTTATGATGAAACAGATAAAGAACAAATAAACAAAATGAGTGATATTTGTTCAGTTCATAATTGCAAGATGCAATTAAAAAATGTTAATATAATGTATGGATTACCTGTAGGACCTGTTTATGGTTACAGAGAAGTTCGAGATAATTTATTTCCAAATTGCGATGATAAATTACTTGGCGGTTGTTGTATTGATAATGAAAGCAAATCGCACGAATTAATATATGTCTGTGAATTATGCAATCAAACCAGAGAGGAATGGAAAATAAAGCACAAATCTGAAATCTCTTTTCATTTACATTACACTATATCAGAAAATGTTATTATGTATCTTAATGACGATATTTGTTTTCCGATTAAAAAAGATAATTATCATGATGATTATTGGGTCGGAATAATTGCTATACCAAATGCAGTCTATAAAATTGTTGCAAAAAGTAAAATATCAGATGAAGTTCTAGCAGAGATAGATGTCCGTCTTTATAACGAATTAATTTCCCTGTACTTTGAGAAAAATAAAATGAAGAAAGACTATTATTTTAGAATTGACTATAAGAAAAAAATGAACGCTTTGTGGTATTAACATAAGGTTAATAATAAACAATGTCTATTCGGGAAGTTTTGGGTATGATGTTGCGTATAGGGTTGGGCGGTAAATGAGTAAGGGTGAAATTTAATTATTATTACTCTGGAAAACAACGACAACTTTTTTAAGCAGTTTATTCAAAAAATCATTGTCAACTGTTTCAATATAATTCCATTGCCGGGCGTTATAATCAATTGTGACTAATTGATCAAGTAAAACAACCCCGGTCGATTCGGTTTTTTCTAAAGGAACATAAAAAGGATACTGCCGAGATGTATTTGAAATTGGCGCAAACACCGCAATATTTGCATAATCACTTACAAGATGGTGGCTTAAACAAATATAAGGGCGATATCCTTTTTGTTCATGCCCTTGTTTTGGATCAAGGTTAATCTTTATGATGTCGCCTTGCATCGGCACATTGTCTACCATTTTTCTTCCCCGACCGATTCAATAGGGTTCGTAAGCTCTGTTTTAAAAGATTCTCCTGAATAGTCTTTGAAAAGATATTCGATTGTTCCCTCTCTTGGCGTCTCAGGTTTGGAAACAGTTAATACATTTTCTCTAACCTCTAAGACAACTTCATCATTTGCTGAAATTCCCATACTGCGAGTCATTTCAACAGGAATTCGCAGAGCTTGGCTGTTTCCCCACATGGAAACGGTCGCTTTTGTTTTTAACATTGAATACCCCTTAATATAAGTATATACAAAATGTTTATACACGGCAAGTTTAAAAAATAATTTTTTTGCCGAAATTCACCCTTGAAAATGCTTAAAGTGTACTATATTCTTGTAAAAGGAGGGGGTATTACTATGCCAAAAGCCCAAACCATGTCATTACACGATCTATTATTGAAAAAACCGTACTTGAGCAAAGAGCCGCCAATATAACTTCTGCGCAGACGGCTTATTTGGGGAAACAGAAAGAGGTATTGGGGTGATGGAAAGGATAAAAAGAGACAATAGACAAAATTCATTAATTATAAAATAATATAATTATGGGGGACTAAAATGGCAGAGCAAATTGATTGGGGGCAGTATGTTGGAAATGTAGAAAACAATCAATATGAAAAAAGGATTGATTTTCTAAGAAAGCGTAATCTTGATACAACATCAATTGAAAACACTGTTAAAAAAGCAATGGAATCACTTACTAGCAATAAAGGAGAGTCCTTTGTTATTTATGGTGAACCTCAAAGTGGAAAAACGGAAATGATGATCGCTTTGAATGCAAAACTAATTGACGAAGGATATGATGTAATAATTAATTTATTAACAGACAGCGTTGATCTCCTTCAGCAAAACTACTTGCGATTTTTAGAAGCTAATCTTAGTCCATCACCAACACAATTTTCTGAATTATTAATGGAAAAAAATCCTAAGGTAATTTCTGAAAAACAATTGATAATATTCTCAAAAAAGAATGCGCGAGATCTTGAAAAACTACGAGATTCATTAAGATCTGTTAAGAAATTAATCATAATTGATGATGAAGCTGATTTTGCGAGTCCAAATTCTAAAATTAATAGTGGAGATAGAACAAAAATAAATAACTTAATACATACTATATTAACAGGTCGAGGGAAATATATAGGTGTAACTGCAACACCGGCAAGATTAGATTTGAACAATACATTTGATAATGATACAAAATTATGGGTTGATTTTGCTCCACATCCTTTGTATGTTGGGCAAGATTTCTTTTTTCCAGAAGATGAAATTATAAATTATAGGCTTCATATGTTTAAAATTGACCATGGAGATGAAAGGCAAGAATTGAAGAAAGCAATATTTCATTTTTTAATTGGAGTAGCCGAACAACATTTATCTGATAATAAGTTAATGTTCTCAATGTTGATACATACAAGTGGAAAAACAGATGAACATAAAGCTGACCTTGAAATTGTGCAAACAACAATAGATACTCTTTCTAATAAAAACAACTCAAAATTTAATTCCTTTGTTAATAATCTAATTGAAATCACTGAAAATGATTATTCTCTTAATTCTGAATCAATAGTAAAATTTATATTAAACAATATTAATCGTAATAAAATTGTAGAAATCAATTCTAAGAATACAAAAAAAGATATGACAATTATTTCTGATCCAAAAGCTATTTTTTCATTTGGAGTTGGAGGTAATATCATTTCAAGGGGAGTAACGTTTAATAATTTATTATCTATGTATTTTACACGTGGTGTTAAAGGTAAATTTTCACAAGATACATATATACAACGTGCAAGAATGTTTGGAACTAGGGAAAAATATAAAGAAGCATTCCAATTATGGATACCTGATACAATAATGCAAAATTGGTATAAATGTTTTATTTTCCATAAACTTGCAATTCAATCTGCTAAGCTTGGTGGTGTACCAGTATGGTTATCTGATTATGATACAACACCTACTGCATCATCTTCTATTGATAGATCATCTGTTGATATTGAAAATGGAGAAATGTCATTTTCTTTATTTAATTATAATGTTTCTATTGAAGGAATCATTGAAAGAAAAATAACTTTTGAGGAAAAGTTAGTAAAATTAAAAGAAATATTACATCCTTCATCATTTCCTGATTATATAATGAATTATTTAAAATCGGAAATAGAATCAGAAGATGATATATGTTTTCATAAATCTTCTCAATTTGGTACTGAAAAATCGACATATACCAAAGAAGAAATAGCTAATATTCGTCGAAAAAAAGGTATTTTTTCAGGTCATGAAATGGAAAGAGGTGACAAACCTAATGCCCGGCATCATTTAAAGATATTTTTTAATTCTAAAAACAAAGCAAGGTTGTTCTATAAAGTCAATGGAACATCTATTAAATTTATCCAAAATAAGAAATGATAGCATATAATTCAAAATATATTGGTTCAGCGATTATATCCATAATTGATTCATTTAATGAGGGGATAAAAATAAAAAGAATTGTTGATGAGAAATCAGGATTTTATTTGTTAAATGAAAAAATCCCAATACTTTGTAAATATTCTAAAAAAAGAACAAATCCGTGGACATTTACAATAAATAAAAATGTTTTAGATATTTATATTTCACTTGTGAAAGAATATAATGAATGTTTTATTGTTTTAATTTGTGGAATTGATGGTATTATTTCTTTAGAATACTCTGATGTAAGTAAAATTATTAAGTTCGATTATTTTAAAAAACAGAAGCGAATATCTGCAACAAGAAAATTAGGTAAAATGTATTTAATTTCTGGAAGTGATGGTAAATTAAAAAATAAGGTTTCACAAAAAAGTATTATAGAAAATTTAGGAAAAAAACTCTTTTCAGGGAGCATCTTTGTATGAAATATATACATCCTTTCCCGGCAAGAATGGCCCCAGAAATTGTTTTGAATAAACTTCAAAAGCTTAATGATAAGAAAAAGGTACTTGATCCTATGGTTGGTTCTGGAATGGTATTGAATACAGCATCACGTTTAAACATTCAATCGTTTGGTGTAGATATAGATCCTCTTTCTGTATTAATTTCAAAAGTATCATCAACAAAAATAAATGAAAATAAAGTAAAAGCAGCGTTAAATTTATTGATCAAACATTCAAGAAATAATAAGAATATATATCTTCCTTGGATAGATAGTGATATAGAAACATCAAATTTTATTAAGTACTGGTTTGATAAAAAACAAATAAATCAATTAAGAGCGTTAGCATATTATTTAATTCAATCGCCAGTAATTTTCAATAAAGCAATCATTGATGTAATAAAAATAGCAATAAGTAGATTAATAATAACTAAAGAACCAAAAGCGTCATTAGCTAGAGATACTGCTCACAGTAGACCTCATAAAACAATTGAAAATAATGATTTTGATATTTTATTATCCTTACCTAATTCTTTAGATTCTGTTCTAAAATATTTAGACCCATCTAAAATAAAATGTAATTCTAATGTATCTATCGGTGATGCAAGAAATTTAAGAAAATTTAAAAAAAATCACTTTGATATGATATTGACTTCCCCTCCGTATTTAAATGCGATAGACTATATGCGTGGACATAAGTTTTCTCTTGTATGGTTTGGTTATAAAATATCAGAATTACGGAATATAAGTACTGTTTCTATTGGATCGGAAAAAAAGATAGATATAAATAAAAAGTATAATAATTGTGAAATAATTAAAAATAATAAAAATTTACATCTTGATTCACAAATGATTCAAAGATATTTTATAGACTTATGTGAACAATTGACTGAAAGCCACAGAGTATTAAAAAAAGGTGGTACAGCATTATTTGTTATAGGTAATTCTATTCATAAAGACAAACAAATATATAATAACAAAATTTTGAAGGAAGCAGCGAAAATTGCAGGATTTAGTTTCTTTTCAGAAGTTAAACGAGAGATACCAAGTAATAGAAGGTATATGCCTATTAATGGTGATAGCTCTCTTTCTAAAAGAATGAAAACAGAATATATAATAACATTTAAAAAATTAAGGAAATCTAATAAAACTTATCATTTAGTTACAAATAAGAGGTCATCTCATGCCTAAAAACCCACTATTGGCCATCTCCAAATTCAACCAAAAAAATAAATGAGGTGAAAACTTGCTAGGTGCAATTATAGGTGACATTGTTGGCTCAAGATTTGAGTGGAATAACATAAAAACAAAAGATTTTGATTTTCTCACCTATAAATGCGAACTCACAGATGACAGTGTAATGTCTCTTGCTGTGGCAAAAGCAATAATTGAAGCGGAAGCCGATATTGATAAATTAAGCAATTTAACAATCAAGTATATGCGTGAAATTGGCAGGAAGTATCCGGATTGCGGTTATGGCGGTATGTTTGGTCAATGGATAGTATCCGATATTATGGAATCATATAACAGTTATGGCAACGGAGCCGCTATGCGAGTATCTGCTTGTGGTTTTGCAGCAAAAAATATTGAAGAGGCAAAGTTACTCTCACGTAAAGTAACGGAAGTTACCCATGATCACCCGGAAGGTATAAAAGGCGCAGAGGCTGTTGCGGTTTGTGTTGTATTAGCGAGAGAAGGAAAAAACTTACTCGAAATACGAGATTATGTAAATCAACATTATTACCCTATGAATTTCACTCTTGACGGAATAAGAGATAGTTACCATTTTAATGAATCATGTCAAGGAACAGTACCTCAGGCAATAATGGCTTTTCTTGAATCTACAAGTTTTGAGGATGCTATCCGTAACGCTATCTCAATTGGCGGTGATAGTGACACTCTTGCGGCTATTACGGGTAGTATAGCTGAGGCTTATTATGGTATACCTGTCGAAATTCGTAAACATGCGCTGACATTTCTTGATGAACGGCTTTTAAAAATACTGACGGAATTTGAAAATAAATATCCTCCCGCTCTCGAAAAAAGAATTGCAGAAAATAATATAAAAATAACAGGACGTAAACACAAAGTTGAAGGTAAAACCCGTGAAAAAATCATACAAGAATCCCTCTTTAGCGCAGACGAAGATTTAAAAGCTACAATATCAATTCATGATGAAACAACAAGTGAAAAGTTATTTCGGCATTTATTTGAGGCATGTAATATCCTTCGTGGACCAATTAATCAGGACGAATATAAGAGCTATGTTACGCCCATATTATTTTTTAAACGTATTTCAGATGTATACGATGAGGAAACTGATAAAGCCCTTGAGGAATCAGGTGGAAACGAAGAATTTGCGGCATTTCCCGAAAATCATAATTTTATAATCCCGGAAAATTGTCATTGGAACGATGTGCGAAATACCCATGAAAACGTTGGTAAAGCTATTGTTGATGCAATGAACGGTATAGAACTAGCCAATCCTGATACATTGTTCGGTGTATTTTCCAGCTTTGATGACGCAAACTGGACAGATAAAAGTAAGTTATCTGATGAACGATTAAAAGACCTCGTAGAACATATGTCAAAAATCAAAGTCGGAAACAAAAATTATTCATCTGATGTGATGGGAGACGCTTACGAATATCTGATAAAGAAATTTGCCGATCTTTCAAAGAAAAATGCGGGTGAGTTTTATACACCAAGATCGATTGTAAAATTATTGGTTATGTTACTTGATCCTAAACCGGGAGAAACAGTTTATGATCCGGCATGTGGGACAGGTGGAATGTTAATTGAGGCTATCCATTACATACAGGATGATCAAAAAACTTACGGAAAAATTTACGGACAAGAAAAAAACCTTGCCAATTCCGCCATTGCAAGAATGAACTTGTTTCTGCATGGAGCGAGGGATTTTCATATTGTGCAAGGTGATACATTACGTTCACCGCAATTTTTATATCGTGGCGGGTTACAGACATTTTCCTGTGTAATAGCAAATCCGCCGTTTTCCCTGAAAGCATGGGGTGCCGAGCAGTTTTCCAGTGATATATATGGACGTAATGTATGGGGCAGCCCAACTGACAGTAATGCTGATTTTGCGTGGCTTCAACACATGGTGCGATCCATGGAAAAAGGAATAGGAAGATTAGCCGTTGTGCTTCCTCAAGGAGTTTTGTTTCGCAGTGGTAAGGAAGGTGAAATTCGTAAAGCAATGGTTGAATCCGGCAAACTCGAATATGTAATAGCGTTGGCTGGCGGAATTTTTTATTCAACAGGAGTTTCAGCGTGTATTCTTGTACTGAACAACCATAAACCAACAGATCATGCCGGTAAAGTCTGCCTTGTAGATGCGTCAAATATTTATACAGCGCAACGGGCAAAGAATATAATGACTGAACAAAATATTGAGGAAGTCTATAAACTTTGTACTGATTATGTTGATATACTTGAAAAAACAAAAATTGTAACCACAGAAGACATTCGCACAAAAGGATATTCTCTTTCAGTTAGTGGATATATTGAAAAAAGTGTACATGAAACAATATCTCCTGCCGAAGTACGAGAGCAATTTTATACGGCACTCAATGATGTCTACTCTGCAGAAGAAAAACTGAAGATACTGCTTAAAGAAGGAGGGTATACAAGTGAGTAATCAAATAACCCTCGACGAACTTAAAAGTTATCTATGGAATTCCGCAGTATTATTAAGAACGCATATCGACGCAGGTTCGTATAAACAATATATATTTCCATTGTTGTTCTTCAAAAGAATTAGTGATGTATATGATGAGGAATGTGCGTCAGTTATTGCTGAATATGGAGACGAAGAAGCAATTGACTTTCCTGAAAATCATCGTTTCGCAGTTCCAAAAGGTTATCATTGGCGTAATGTTAGAGAAATCCATGAAAATGTCGGCGTAGCGATTGTGAATGCCTTTCGTGCCATTGAGAGAGCCAATTATGAGAAGCTTTCCGGCGTTTTCGGGGACGGAGCATGGACAAATAAGAAACGTCTGTCTGATGAATTGCTAAAAAACTTAATTGAACATTTTTCAACATTAACACTCTCAATAGAAAATTGCCCGGAAGACGAACTTGGACAGGGATATGAGTATCTTATTCGTAAATTTGCTGATGATTCAGGTCATACGGCACAAGAATTTTATACAAATCGCACGGTTGTTCACCTAATGACCGAAATGTTAAAACCTCAGCCGGGAGAATCTGTTTACGACCCAACTTGCGGCAGCGCTGGAATGTTAATTTCGGCCATTGCTTATTTGAAGTCTCATGGGAAGGAATGGCGTAATGTAAGAATTTTTGGTCAGGAAATTAATGCACTAACATCAGCGATAGCCCGTATGAATCTTTTTTTACATGGTGTTAAAGATTTCATGATAGTAAACGATGATACTCTTACATCACCTGCTTTTATCGAAAACGGTCAGCTTCAATGCTTTGACATGATAGTCGCAAATCCTCCTTATTCAATCAACCAATGGAACAGAGAAGCTTTTGCCTCTGATAAATATGGTCGTAACTTTTTAGGTACGCCGCCTCAAGGTCGTGCAGATTATGCTTTTTTTCAACATATCCTCAAAAGCCTTGATCCGCAAAAAGGGCGTTGCTCAATACTGTTTCCACATGGCGTTCTATTCCGTAACGAAGAAGCCACATTGCGTGAAAAGCTTATTACTTCCGATTTAATTGAATGTGTCATCGGACTGGGAGCAAACCTTTTTTATAATGCACCAATGGAGGCGTGTATTGTTATCTGTCGGAGTAAAAAACAACCTAATAGACGTGGACAGATTTTACTGATAAATG
>Ga0268262_10001011_pt1 | contig 36014 bp, 29 predicted proteins | sample TergutNc150P3_FD_190354 | JGI IMG/M metagenome (GOLD analysis project Ga0268262, IMG submission 190354) | Nasutitermes corniger P3 segment gut microbial community from laboratory colony in Florida, USA - Nc150 P3 (SPAdes) (version 2) | ecosystem: Host-associated > Arthropoda: Insects >...
GACATTCATCCCGGCGCTACAATAGGAAAATATTTTTTCATAGACCACGGCACGGGCATTGTAATAGGAGAAACCGCCATTATCGGGAACAACGTAAAACTGTATCAGGGAGTAACGCTCGGCGCCCTGTCCACAAAGGGAGGACAGACCATAAAGGGCGTCAAACGCCACCCGACAATATGCGACAATGTTACGATATACTCGGGCGCGAGTATTTTGGGCGGGGATACCATTATAGGCGAGGGCGTGGTAATAGGCGGAAACGCCTTTGTTATCCGCTCTGTACCGGAAAAAACAAGAGTCAGCGTAAAAAACCCCGAATTGCAGTTTAAGTCCAGCGGCAATATTTCAACTCACATGGAACTTGATCAACTTGATTTTTGGCATTACGAAATTTAAGTTTACTTGACACCCCGGTTTTTTTTATCCATAACTTTATCAATATCAAACAGTTTTTTATCGCTGTTTCTGTATAGCCTAAAGTAACTGCCATCGATATTTTTGCGGGAAAAATAAATATACCCTGTTTTAGAAGCAACCCAATATTCATAACCGTCGCCGACACCGAAGAAAACAATATAATTTTTGTCTCGCAGTATTTTATGCTTCTTCTCATATCTTTCCAGCGCCGATCCAAAAGGGTATATGTAAAGCTCAGTCTCGCCTAAAATCGGCTTTACCTCTTTATCCCATTTGTTAATATCGTCTTCAAACTCCGCCATAGTCGCTTTAGGCATATCTAAATGCCAGTAGCTATGCGACGCGAAACGCCAACCCAGTTCTTTTAACTTGTTCGCCACCTTAACGGCGTCCTCAACTTCTTTTTTATACCCTTCGGCTTTTGAATTTTTAGCCTGTGTCCGGTATCCCAGCACTCCTTCATTCCCCGTCGGCGCAATAATTCCCTTTGCTCCCCGGACTGAAAAATCAGGGTGCTTTTTAATAAAGTCTTCCGTAATGGTAATAATATCCAAATCATAGGATATCTCGCCGCCAGCCGGACTGTCCGTCCATGCCGCGATACATCCGTTTTTATCGATTACAAGTTTATGCACGGTTCCGTTTCTTCTGTTGGTATCGTAGTAAGATAAATCGTCTACGGATAAAATGAAAGGTATTTTCCCTTCGGGAACCAGCAATTTATTCATGCTGACGGTCTTTACGTTATTTGTATATGTTACCGTATATACTTCTTTGATATCGACCAATACATAATTTAGCGAATAAAGCTCGTCCAGGATTTTCTTGTATTCATCGGAAGTAACAAACCATTCCCTGTAATGGTCTTTCCTTTTCCCCCAAAACCCGATTTCAGGACGCGCAATCAGGGCGTGAAAAAAAATATTGAGTAATTTGCCCTCGTAATAGACCATAACGGGCTCCTCTTTTTTGCTGTCCGAGTTCCCGGAACCTTTTACGTTTTTTGAAGTGGAACAGGAAAAAATGAGGAGAATAAACAAGAAACAAAACAATTTATGTTTGATAAACTTATTTTTAAGCATATAAATTATATATTATTAAATATAGTATTATTGGAAGATTATTGCAAATATCTTTACACAAGAGATAATAGGTATATAATTAACATATCTATGCTAAAAATACGGATGGATTCGCTTATCAAGTCAATATCCGCGGCTCTGGATATTGTAGAGGGCGAGCTATTGGGGGCAAGCACCAATCACGGCAAAAGAATAGCGGTTCTTTGCGCGAAAATGGGGAAACTGCTCGGGAAAGACACAGAAGAAATAACAGCTCTCGCGGTTTGCGCCATGCTTCATGACAGCGCCCTTACCGAATATATCCTTTCGGAACGAATGGGCGACGAACATGATACGTCAATGAAAAAACACAGCGAAATAGGCCAGAAAAACGTGGACGCGCTTTGTTTTAAGACAAATGTAAAAGATTTTGTTCTGTATCACCATGAACGCGCGGACGGCTCGGGTCCTTTCGGCATACGGGAAGGGGAAGGCCCTCTTGAGGCGGAACTTATCGCCATTGCCGATTCAATTGACGTTACCCACCACCTTCAGAATGTGAAACCGGACGAACTGCCCGCTATCATAGAAGAAATCAAAAATGAAACGGGAAAGAAATACGGCAAAAAAGCGGCGCGAATTTTTCTTGAAATTTTGGATTTGCCTGCGCTTGCGTCCTTAAAAGACGATGTCATTAAACAAACGGCGGATGAATCCCTTTCTCCCTGGATTGTAGACGTTCAAACGGACACTATTTACGGTCTTGCCGGTTTTGTCGCGAGGATAATCGATTATAAATCTGTTTTTACCCGCCGTCATTCAACGCAGATCGCGAACAAGGCGTGGTTCATGGGAAAACACTACAAATACGCTCCGCAGGATTTGGCGGAACTGTATTTGGCGGCGTCCTTGCACGACCTTGGCAAGCTCGCGATTCCTTCCGCTATTCTGGAAAAGCCCGGCAAACTTACCGACGATGAATTTAACGTTATAAAGAAACATGTTTATCTTACATGGGAGCTTCTTAAAGAGGTTGAAGGGTTTGAAACAATCTGCCGTTGGGCTTCCGATCATCATGAAAAACTGGACGGTTACGGTTACTCTTTCGGGAGAAAAGCGAATGAATTGGATTTTAACAGCAGGTTGTTAACATGCCTTGATATATATCAGGCGATAAGCGAAGAAAGACCTTACCACCCCAAACGGAACCACAAGGATACTATAAAAATGCTTTATGAAATGGCGGAATCTGAAAAAATCGACCTTGCCATCGTAAAAGAAATTGACGCCGCCCTAGCTCCTTTTGACGGCGGGGACATTCCTCCGCCCGACGGAGTATAAGCCGTTTATTAAGGCGATATCTCTATCCTGTACAGTTCAATATTCGCGTCAAGGAAATCGGTAAACACCAAAAGTTTTCCGTCGGGGGAGACGGCAAGGCCGGTGGGTTGGTTGCGCCCCCACACCTTGTCGATTAAGGTTAAGTCCTGCGCGCTTAACATGTAGACCGCGCCGAAATCGGGGCCGGGCAGCATGTAATCTACGGCGTTATTCATTCCGCGCGAAGACGCGAAGATGTACTTGCCGTCAGGCGACATAACAATCGTGTTGATGTTCGGCCCTACGCGCACTGATTTAATAAGAGCGCCTGTCGCGGCGTTCAGTATGTTCACGGTTCCGCGGTACATATCGGAAACAAAGAGCCTGCCGTCGCGGCAGATAATGTGCCGCGCGGCTCCTTCGCCTTCGTTAAAGCGCCATTTATTCAGCACCTTGTTCGCCTTCAAGTCTACAACCGCGACAAGAGCCGCGTCGTAAATCGCGGTATACATAAGCGCGCCGTCCGGCGAGAAAGCCATGCCGCGCGGGGTTCCGCCTACGGGAATGCGGCGCAGTAATGTCTTTGTGCCGGAATCAAAAACGCTTATGTCACGGCTGATCCAGTTTGACACAAACGTAAAAGCGCCGTCAGGACATTGTGTTACCACCTTTGGAAAAGTTCCGCCCGTTACAAAAGAAGATTTTAATTCAAGGGTATCAAGATTAAAAACATATACCTTGTTCTCTTCCATGTTGGTAACCCACAATTCGCGTCTGCGTTCGTCGCAAAACGCTTCCACAAACCCCGGCCTGGTTCCCACCTCAAGCCGCTTTTCATATTCAAGCGATTGCTTTAACACTCGAAAAACGTCAACGCCCTTCTCGTTAAGGAGAGGAACAAAAAGCCTCTTGCCGTCCGGAGAAAAGTACGCGCTCTTGGGCTGGCTTCCTGTTTTATATTCGCCCGCATATTTTAATACCCCCTTTTCTTTTTCCAGTTTGATGTCCGCCTGCCCTTTTACAACAGGAAGTTTATCCGTATTCCACTCAATGCTGTTGTAGCCTGACGCGCTGAAACGCAGAGTTCCCGCCTGAGGAATTCTGTATTCGCGGATACTACCCGCTACAGAAACAGGCTTAACAAGCTCATTATTGAAGTAGACGCTTAAATCGGCGGGGGCGGATTTCAATTTAAAAGAAGTTTGAGCATGCGTTTGCGCAATACTTAAAACGCAGAGAACGAAAAAAATAAAGAACCGTATGTTTCTCATTGCTATTTATGGAAGCGGAGTTTACATGCCGGACAGCCTTTCGCGAGAGTCTCGTCGAGGGAAAGAGAGAACCCCATGACTTCGGCAATGCCGCGATCGCCGTCCATTGCCATATCGCAAAGCAGATCACAGGTCTTGTCGTCAAAGCCGAGTTTTTGCCACGCGCTGACCAGTGCGCAGTAATGAAAATCCACGCTGAGCGAATCATTGTCCGCGTTTACAGGATGCATGTCAAAAGTCTTCAAACTTAAATCGCCTAAAAACGCTTTTTTGAAATCTTCACAATTTTTCGGGTTTGCACAGCGTTTTTTGATATTTTCACCGTGTATATTTCCGCAGCGTTTAATTGCCTTCCTGATGATAGGTTCCGCGTCAATCCCGGCTTTTACCATTTCGTCATAAATAAGCCCCATCCATGTCGCCCTATGTTCGATTGCAGTACGGTTAACCGTTGTGACTTCATCAGTCGAATTTGCGTTATTTTGTATTTTTAACATAAAACCTCCAAGAAAGGTCTTTTTTATGACTTAAATATATATTGATTAATAATCCATATTTTGTCAATATGATTACTATGATAACCAAATCTTTAACCATAAACGGAATGTACTGCGTAAACTGCCGGAAAATAATAGAAAAAGGACTGAAAAAAGCTGGCGTTAAAAAAGCGTCTGTAAATTACAGGACAGGACACGCGGCTGTCACTTACGATGAAGCGGAAATCAACCTTGAAAAAATAACCGCCGTAATTGAAGAACTTGGTTATCAGGCGCAAGAAGAAAGTAAAAAACAACCTTTGCAAAGCAAGACTATTCTGCAAATCGCCGGAACGCTGATCATTATCCTTGCCCTGTTTATGCTGATGAAGACTTTTACAACAAGCAGTCTTGCCGCTTTCTTCCCTCTTGCCAAAGAAGGCATGGGTTACGGAATGTTGTTTGTTATCGGCCTTCTTACAAGCGTTCACTGTATCGCCATGTGCGGAGGAATAAATCTTTCGCAAACTTTAGGAAGCGGATCAACAGAACCTGCGGATAAATACGCTCTGCTTCTTCCGGGCATTCTCTACAACGGAGGGCGGCTTGTCTCTTACACATTTATTGGTATCATCGTCGGCGCTTTAGGTTCGGCAATCACTTTGACAGGTTTTTTTCAAGGCGCGGTGCAGATCATCGCCGGAATCTTTATGTTGATCATGGGACTTGATATGTTGGGATTATTTCCTTTCCTCAGGCGTATAATTCCGCAGATGCCGAAGTTTTTTTCCGGAAAAAATGACGAACCTAAAAAAAAGAGAGGGCCGCTTGTTGTAGGCTTCCTCAACGGCTTTATGCCTTGCGGACCTTTACAGGCTATGCAGGTTTACGCTCTTTCAACCGGAAGCCCCGTAAAGGGCGGCGTTTCCATGTTTCTGTTTTGCGCGGGGACAATCCCTTTGATGTTCGCGTTGGGCGCGGCAAGCGGCGCTTTAACCGGAGCAAAAGGAAAAACATTTTCCCGCCGCGTTATGAAAACCGGGGCTGTTCTTGTAGCGGCGCTCGGCCTTGTCATGTTCTCATACGGCTGGAATCTTTCAGGATTTGGTTCTGCCGGCAAGACGGCTTCAGCAAAACCTGCTCCAGCGCCGGAGAAGAGTATTCAGAACCGCTCGCAGATACAGGGCACAACGAAACATCCTGAAACAAACGCGTTTGTTCCCGAAATCGAGAACGGCGTTCAGATTGTCATTTCAACCTTAAGACCAAACCGATATCCGGCTATAACTGTACAACAGGGCATTCCGGTTCGCTGGATAATCAACGCGCCTCCGGGCAGTATAACAGGCTGTAACTACTCCGCTATTTTTTACGAATACGGGTTTGAATATGAATTTAAACCCGGAGAAAACATAATAGAATTTACCCCCGAGAAAGCGGGCAGGTTCCGCTATTCATGCTGGATGGGAATGATCAGAAGCACCATCACAGTCGTTGCAGATCCCGGAAAAGAAGGATAATAAATGATAACTGAAACTATAACCGTAGGCGGAATGCACTGCGCCGCCTGTTCCGCGCGGGTTGAAAAGGCGCTGAACAAACTTGAAGGCGTAAAGAACGCCGTAGTAAACCTTGCCACGGAAAAAGCGACGGTAATTTTCGATCCGCAAGCCTTGCGTCTTTCCGCAGTCAAGGAAGCGATTATCAACGCGGGATACGAAGTTATCGAAGCTTCAAAGAACGTACTTGACGAAGACAAGCTCCGAAAGGAAAAAGAAATAAAAATCCTTTGGACAAAATTTACCGTAGCGGCAAGTTTGGGGCTTCCCCTTCTTTATATCGCGATGGCTCCCATGATTAAGTGGGCATCCCTTCCCTTCCCCAAAGCCCTAGCCCCGATGCACAACCCTCTCGCTTACGCGCTCGTTCAGCTTGCGCTTGTAATTCCCATCGTAATTGCGGGCAACATGTTTTATACGGCAGGCTTCAAAAATCTTTTTCGCGCAAGCCCAAACATGGATTCGCTTATCGCTGTCGGAACCACGGCGGCGGTTGTTTATAGCGTTTACAATTTATTTCAGATCGCGTCGGGTAACCATCACGCGGTTGAATCTTTGTACTTTGAAACAGCGGGAGTCATCATCGCTCTTATACTTCTGGGCAAATCGCTTGAAGCCGTATCAAAAGGCAGAACAAGCGAGGCGATAAAAAAACTGATGGGCCTTGCTCCCAAGACCGCCATTATTATCGTAAATAACGGTTCCGGCGGAACCGGTTCCGTTGGAACCTTAGAGAAGGAAATCCCCATTGACGAAGTTTTTCCCGGCGACATAATTATCGTAAAGCCCGGCGCTAAAATCCCCGTTGACGGAACCGTAACTGAAGGACAGAGCGCGGTTGACGAATCCATGCTGACAGGCGAGAGCATGCCTGTAGAAAAGAAGCCCGGCGATCCCGTTTACACGGCGACAATCAACAGTAACGGGCGAATATGTTTTAAGGCGGAGAAGGTTGGAAACGAAACGGCACTTGCGCAGATCATCAAACTGGTTGAAGACGCTCAAGGTTCCAAAGCGCCGATAGCGCAAATGGCGGATATTGTTTCCGGTTACTTCGTTCCTGTTGTCTGCGCCATCGCGCTTGCCGCCGGTATCGCGTGGTTCATCACTGCGTCCTTAGGTCTTGTAAGCCTTCCCGCCGAAAAAACCGTAACGGAATTCGCCCTTACGATTTTTATTTCCGTTCTGGTCATCGCCTGCCCCTGCGCCCTCGGTCTCGCAACTCCTACCGCGATTATGGTCGCGACAGGAAAAGGCGCCGAACACGGCATATTGATCAAGGGAGGCGAAGCTCTGGAAACAGCCGGAAAGATTCAAACGATTGTTTTTGACAAAACAGGAACGATTACCGAAGGCAAACCGGCAGTAACGGATATAATATGCAGCGGAGAGTGGACAGCAGGAAATGTTGAACAAGAGAAGGAACTTTTACTCCAACTTGTTGCCGCTGTTGAAAAAGGTTCCGAACACCCGCTTGCCTCGGCCATTGTACGCGAAACTGAAAAACGCGCTCTAAAATTGCCGGCTATATCTGATTTCAAAGCTATTCCGGGAAAAGGTATTGAAGCGAAAATAACTGAAGAAGGAAAAAAGACGCTTCGCATCCTCATAGGTAACCGCAAACTTTTGGATGAGCGGGATATTTCGCTTAATGAACTTGAAACCGCTTCCGACCGTCTTGCCGATGAAGGAAAAACTACGATGTACGCCGTTCTTGACAATAAAGCCGCCGGTATTATCGCGGTGGCTGACGTGCTTAAGCCTTCAAGCAAAGCCGCGATTGAAAAACTTCACAAAATGGGAATAGAAGCCGCCATGATTACCGGAGACAACAAAAAAACCGCGAACGCGATCGCCAAACAGGTCGGCATTGACCGCGTGCTTGCCGAAGTTCTGCCTCAGGACAAGTCCGCCGAAGTAAAAAAACTTCAGGACGAGGGGAAAAAAGTAGCGATGGTTGGAGACGGTATCAACGACGCTCCCGCATTGGCGCAGGCAGACATCGGAATCGCCATCGGAAGCGGTACGGACGTGGCGATGGAATCCGCCGACATTGTGCTAATGCGCTCCGACTTAATTGACGTGCCCGCCGCGATAAATTTAAGCAAGCGGACAATCCGCAACATCAAACAAAACCTGTTCTGGGCATTCGGGTACAATGTGCTTGGCATTCCCGTCGCCGCAGGGCTTTTGTATTTATTCGGGGGGCCTCTTCTTAATCCTGTTTTCGCCGCGGCGGCTATGAGTTTAAGCTCGGTTTCTGTGCTGACTAACGCGCTTAGATTGAAGGGTTTCAAAGCCTGATAAAACAATTTACTAAGGAAGAAATTTACCATGCACAAATTATCAGAAAGGACGGCGGGGTTTACGGATTCCGTCATCCGCCGTATGACACGCATATCCCTTAAATACGAGGCGGTAAATCTTTCGCAGGGCTTCCCTGACTTTGACCCGCCGAAAGAAATTTTGGACAGACTCGCCGAAATCGCCCATACGGGCCCGCATCAGTATTCCATAACATGGGGCGCGCAGAATTTCCGCGAAGCCCTCTGTGAAAAGCAGTCAAAATTGATGGGCAGGCAAATCGACCCTCAGCGCGAGGTTGTCGTAACCTGCGGCAGTACCGAGGCTATGATGGCGGCGATGATGACTGTCGCGAACCCCGGCGACAAGGTGATTGTATTCTCTCCCTTTTATGAAAACTACGGCGCGGATACTATCTTGTCGGGGGCACAGCCTATCTATGTGCCCCTGCGCCCTCCCCTGTTCAACTTTGACGCAAATGAATTGGAAGCCGCGTTTAAACAGCGTCCAAAGGCTCTTATTCTGTGCAACCCCTCAAACCCCTGCGGCAAAGTATTTACCCGCAATGAATTAATTATAATCGCGGATCTTGCGAAAAAATATGACGCGTATGTAATTACAGACGAAGTGTACGAGCATATCGTCTACGCGCCGCATGTTCATACCTATATCGCGTCCCTTCCCGGAATGTTCGAACGTACGATTTCTTGCAGTTCCCTTTCAAAAACTTATTCGATAACGGGCTGGCGGCTTGGATACATCATCGCCCCGGAAGAAATCATAGAGACGGCGAAGAAAGTACACGACTTCTTAACCGTAGGCGCGGCGGCTCCGCTGCAGGAAGCGGCAGTAGCTGGTCTTCGTTTCCCTGCTTCATATTATGATAACCTGTTACGCGAATACACCGAAAGGCGCAATTTATTCCTGAAAGGGCTTGACGATCTAGGCATACGGCACACAAATCCCGAAGGCGCATACTATGTTATGCTTGACATATCAGAATACGGTTATAAGAGCGACCTCGATTTCTGCGAAAAGCTCGCTGAAAAGGTAGGAGTAGGCGCTGTTCCCGGTTCCAGTTTTTTCCGCGAGGACGTAAACACCCTGATACGCTTTCACTTCGCCAAAAAAAACGATACATTGAGCGAAGCGCTTAACAGGCTAGAGAAAATGAAAGAGAAGATGGGCAAGCCTTAATACGGTAAATTATTATTTTCAGGATGACTTTGCCGCCCACCAGTACCCGTCTTCAAAATAAACGGTATAACCTTGGTATATATACAGCGCCGATATTTCACGCATAGCGTCGTACCAATCCTGCTCCATGTAATCGCCGTGCCAATGACGCCGCTCGGAAAGCTCATAAGCGCGGAAGCGAATTTCTTCGTCCAAATTCACTTTAATTTCCGTCTTTGAGGAACTAGACGCTAACTCATGTTTATACGCCGGTTCAGGTTTATGAACAGGTACAGGCTCATGTTTGTGAGTTATAACAGGTTCAGGAGGCGGTACAGGCTTTTGTTTGAGAACAGGCGTCGGTTCTGGTACAGGTTTGTACATTTGTTCAGGTACCGGCTCCGGAATGTATACGGTTTCAGTTTCGGAAATCTCGGATTGCGCGTTTTTGTTAACGACTTGTCGCGCCGTTTTTCGGGACTTGTTTTTTAACAGAAGAAACAAAAGAAGGAGAAGGGGCAATACGAGCAAAATCCACAAAGGAAAACGGAAATCTGATTTTTCCCGCGTATCCGCGGGCTTTACAGGCGTAACAGGTAAAACCCGCGCGGCCGGCGCTTCTTCTTGTACGTTCTCGAAAATTTCAATATCTATTTCGGCATTAACAATATCCGGAGTAATTTGCGTTGGCGACTCTCCGCCCAATAAAATTCTCACACGCCTGTTGGGTTTTCTGTCATCCTCACCTGAATTGTTGCCCCACAGGTACACCGAACCGTGTCCAATAGGGGCTGAAAACAGATCATTTGATACGCCGCGTTTTCGCAGTTCATTTATTACAAAAACAGCTCTTTCTCTTGAAAGGTCAACAGGCTCTATATCGTTTGGGGCATACGCGGCATACCCGTTAACTATTATTTGCTCCGAAACAATGTCCTTATTTTTTAGATATTTCGCCAAATTATCAAGCTGAATAAAGGTTTGTTCCTCATTTACAAATTGATTACTGCTGTTCGGCATAAACAATAGAAAATCTATTTCTTCCTGCTCGTCATTATCGCAAAAAATAGAAATACCGCAAAAAACAAAGAAAATAAATATGAAACACAGCCTTTTCATTTATGTTTTCTCCCATGCCATTATACCACGCTTTTTAATATTTAGCATACATTTTATTGAACTTGCCTGATAAATAGCATATACTGAGGTAATGATTGAGTACATTACGCAAGGAACCTGCGCGACAAAAATACGTTTTAATATTCAAGACGGGAAACTTTATTCCGTAAAATTCGAGAACGGCTGCGACGGGAACCTTAAATCCATCGGTATTTTACTTGAGGGAATGAGCGCTTCTGAGGCCGTCAAAAGATTGAAAGGCGTGCGCTGCGGCAACAAAAAGACATCCTGCGGCGATCAGTTGGCGATCGCCGTCGAACAATATTTATGAGACTTCTGCTTCACTGCTGCTGCGCTCCCTGTTCCGTCTCATGCCTTCCGACTCTTCGCGGCGAGGGAATAGAACCCGATCTTTTTTGGTATAACCCGAATATCCACCCGTACGGCGAATACTCATTACGCCGCGAAACTCTGGTAAACTATACCGAAAACGAAAACTTAAAATTAAAGATACCCGATGACAGCGATGGGTACGGGCTTGAAACTTTTTTAAGAGAAATATTGCCAAAAGACGAAAATCGTTGCGTAAAATGTTATGCCATGCGCCTTGAAAAAACAGCTTTTTACGCGGCGAGAGACGGATACAACGCTTTTTCGACTACTTTGCTTGTAAGTCCGTATCAGGATCATGAGGCGATTAGGCATATCGGGACAGAGACCGCCGCGAAACACGGAATTGAATTTTTTTACAGGGATTTCCGCCCCGGCTTCCGCGAGGGGCAGGCAAAAGCCCGAGCCGCCGGGTATTATACGCAAAAATACTGCGGATGCGTCTTTTCCGAAGAAGAAAGTTTTAAGCGAAAAAAAGAAAAAAAGCAATCTCAAAATAAAACGGCGCTCGTACAGGCGAATGACGAGAGTATTTTCCGGCGGTTAGAACTGATAACAGGCAAAGAAGGACTGGAAAAACTAAAAAAAACAAAAGCTCTTGTTTTTGGATTGGGAGGCGTCGGAAGCTGGGCGGCGGAAGCCCTTGTCCGCTCAGGTATAGGAAAAATAGGCATTATAGACTCGGACGTTATCTGCGCTTCCAACGTCAACAGGCAGTTGGAAGCCACTACCCTCTCTGTCGGCAAGCCAAAGGCGCTTGAGTTAAAAAAACGGCTGTCGGAAATTAATCCCGACTGCGAAATTACCGCTCATAATGAGCTTTTTTGCCTTGAAAAGAAAGACAGCTTTGATATTGAAAACTCGGATTATGTTATCGACGCGATTGACTCTTTAAAACATAAACTCGATCTTATAGAAACCGTGTGTAACGCTAATGTTACTTTTTTTTCTTCGATGGGAATGGCGCTTAAAATAGACCCTTCAATGATAAAAATCGCCTCGTTTTGGAAAACCAAGTACTGCCCTCTGGCGTGGCTTGTAAGGCAAGGACTAAGAAAACGCGGCTTTTCGCGGGATTTTACCGTGGTATACAGCGAGGAAAGCCCTATCCGCGCCGAAAAAGCGCTTCTACCTGCGCCGGAATCCATACTCACGCGCAGCGCGAAGCGAATTAACGGCAGTATAGTTACAGTTACGGCGACAGCGGGATTGTTACTCGCCAATCTTGTGTTACGCGACGTTACGGGGTTGTGATGGGCGGCAGATTTTTCCGTAAAACGAGCGCGGGCGAACTTGTAAAAAAACTCGTCGTAAAAACCGTAATGGAACGCTCGCTTATCGTCGAAGGCGACCGTATCCTTATCGCGGTTTCCGGCGGAAAGGATTCTACCGTGCTTGCTTGGGCGCTCTCTTGTGTCCGCCCGGCGCTTAAAATTAACTATGAGCTTGCCGCTCTGCATATCTCAACGGATTTTTGCGCCTGTTGCAAGAAATCCGCTCTTTCTAAAAGGCTGGAAGAATGGGGAATCCCGTATAACGATCTTTTTGTGCCTGTCATAGGCAGGCTTAAAGAAGGCGAGAAAATGAACTGCTACTGGTGTTCCACGCAAAGACGCGTAGAATTGTTAAAATACGCTGTGGAAAACGGATTTAACAAAATAGCGTTAGGTCATCATTTGGACGATATTGTAGAAACTTTTTTTATGAACCTGTGCGCGAAAGGAACGTTACTCGCTATGCCTGTACTGCTTAATTACAGAAAATACCCTGTAAGCCTTATACGCCCTCTCGCCCTTCTGGAAGAAAAACAAGTTATCTCTTGCGCCTCGGAGCGAAATATCCTTAAAAACGCCTGCACCTGCCCCTACGGGCAGAACTCAAAACGCCGAGACATACGAAAACGTATCGTCGAATTTACGGGCGGCAAAGACTCAGGAGATATTAAGCGGCGCGTTTTGCGGGCTTTAGGCGGCGGCAAGATTGATTATTTGACAGAAGAATAAAAAAAGCCCGGACAGAACCGGGCTTTTAACTCTTACTGTCTACTTATCATTTGGGATACAGAGAACTTCTCTCTTTTATGACTTCCTGCCCTCCGGCTTTAAGCCAATCTTTAATTCCGTCATCCCATGTCTTGGAAAAACTGGAAGGCTTAGCGGTAATCGCCAGCGAGATTAAGTCGTCGGCTTTTCCGCGCAAGTCGCCCATGTATTGGTTGACTTTTGTTGTCGCCTGCCATACGGCGGGTCCTCTCGCGCCTGTTGTAGCTGTAACATAAGCGTAAGAGATAACGTCGGGCGATATGGTGCCGTAGCTTAATCCAAGGACTTTCGCGTTTTCCGCGTCGCTTCCCAACTCAACTCCGTTCATGGGCAATGTCAAGTCGATGTTGTTAGGTGAATTCATAAACCATTGATGTTTGGGCGCTGTAGCGATAGTCTGAGGAATACCGTTTACCTTTTTGTGATTCACGCCTTCCTGTCCAATCTGCAAGAAAGAATAATTTTCCGGTTTAGCGAGCCAGTTAAGATATTTTAAAGCCGCGTCTTTATTCGGGGAGAACTGGGGAACGAAAATCCTCAAGCCCGGTTTATCCATTACTTCTTTGTTGGCGGTAATGTTAATGGGTATAAATTCGGCGTTTGGCACGTTCTTTTTAAGGTCTACAAGAATATTAATATCCGTTCTGTAGATAAAATCCCAGTTTTGGCAGATAGCGCCGACAACGCCGCTCTTTATCTGATTGTAAAAATCATCGGCGGTTGACATTAACGGGAAATCTTTGAAAATGAGTCCTTCGTTGTACCATTTGTTCATTTCCTGCACGCCTCTTTTGTAACCGGGCATAGTGATATAACGATCCGCGATGGAGTTTATCCAGCGATCCCTGTCGGACAAGTTTGCTTCAAAGTAGTTGTTGATAAAATCCGAAAGACCCCAGCGAACGTCCTCATTTACGCTTAAGGGCACAACCCTGTTCTTGCCTACGCCGCCCGGATCTTTATCGCGGAACAATTTTAACGCCTGATAAAACTCATTCATGTTTTTCGGAACGGGAAGCCCCAGTTTATCAAGCCAGTCTTTACGGATAAAAACGTTTCTTTGGGCGATAGCCGTGCGATAGCTGACAACCGAGTAAATTTTCTTTGACTTGGTATCCTGATCGCGGTAGACCAATTGTTTTCCGGGGAAAGACGGATCCGCGCCGAGTAATTTCTTAAAATCGGGCAGATAAGTATCGATATAGGGCGACAAATCCATAATTCCGCCCTTATCCCTGAACTCGTTTATCATGTCCAGGTTGTAGGTATAACAAAGATCAGGCGCGCTGCCTGCCGCCATCAAGTTGACGATATCGGTGTTTTCCGACCAGCGTCCTATCGGAACAAAGGTAACGTCGATATTAAGATCTTTTTTTACCTTTTCCTTGATCCAGTTTGTCCACGCGTTGTTGTGCGCGAGTGTTCTTCCGCCGTCCGAGCCGCGATCAAAAACTTCTACGGTAAGTTTTCCAGTTACAGGAAGCGCGGCCTGCGCGAACACAAACGATGACGCGATTAATAACGCTGCCAAAGTCATTACGATTCTTTTCATTTTTTCCTCCAAAAAAATAAAATATTTGATTTATGTCTATACTTAACGTATAGGCAATAATCCATGAATTTTAACCCTTCACCGCTCCAATGGTTACACCTTTAATAAAGTAACGTTGAAGCCAGGGATAGATAATTAGAATGGGAACAGTCGCGAACATAATCGCCGCGGCCTTAATGGCGTCGGAAGCCCTCGGCACATTGCCCGAAACCATTTCCACGGTAGTTACGTCGATAGATGTCATATTTTGAATTAACTGCCAAAGTTTTAATTGAATCGGAACCCATTGCGGCGCGGATTTTATATACAACAGGGCGTCGGAAAACCCGTTCCATCGGCCTACGGCGTAGAAAAGAGCGAGCGTCGCTAAAACGGGCGCGGACAACGGAAGGTATATACGTATTAATACGGTAAACGGGTTCGCGCCGTCCAATTCCGCCGATTCGCGCAAGCTGTCCGGAATTCCAAAGAAGAAACTGCGAAGGATTATCATGTTAAATACCGAAAGACAGTTGGGGATAATAAGGACTAACGGATTGTCAAGAAGCCCCATGTTTTTCATCAATATGTAATTCGGTATTGTTCCAGCGCTGAAATACATGGTGAATATTATCAAAGTATTTATCAGCGTCTTGCCTTTAAGCCTGTCATAAGTAAGAGGATAAGCGCACAGTATGGTCATAGCCAGAGAAACCAAAGTACATATAACGGTAAGAATCGCCGTCCACCACATTGATCTTGTAAACGCGGGATCCATAAATACGTATCTGTACGATTCCATGGTTATTCCGTATTTGAATTTGTTTTTTAAGGCTTCTCTTTGAGCGGCCCATTCGCTGTACCTTTCATCATCCTGCGCGTCGGCCCCGTACGAGTCGGTATCTTCGTCTTCATTATAATATGAATACTCATAATTTTCGTCATAAACGTATTCTTCTTCTTCCTCGTACTCATAACTGTAACTGTATGAGTAATTGCCTTCAGTGTTTTCAAGCTCATCGTAACCGTAATCGGACTCAATAGACTGCGAGTCTTCAATGTTTTCCGGACTTTCTCTGTTGATGACGGGCATAAAAGACACTCTTCCGTTTATTACGGCGTCTGAACTGCTTAAGGATTGCGCGAGAAGGTTAATCATGGGTAAAATACAAAGCAATATTACTACAATACAAATCAGCAAAACCATTAAATCGCCTGTTCTGGCTTCTTTTGATCTAATATTCATGCCGGCCCCCTACCAAATTCCCCGTTCGCCGAATTTCTTCGCCAGAGAGTTAGCCGCGACAAGGAATACTACGCAAATAACGGATTGAAACAACCCGACTGCCGCGGTTAACGAGAATTGGTTTGACAGGATACCGACGCGGTATACAAGGGTAGAAAGAACGTCGGCGACATCTCTTACTACGCGGTTCGCCATAGTATAGGGACGGTCAAATTCGCTTCCTAAAATACGCCCAATGTTCATTATCAAAAGGACTACAATGGTTGCCCTGATTCCCGGCAGGGTAATATGCCACAATTTACGCCACCGCCCAGCGCCGTCAACTTCCGCGGCTTCGTATAATTCCGGGTTAATTCCGGTAATCGCCGCGAGGTAAATAATTGTTCCCCATCCCATTTCTTTCCAAACGCCGAAAAGTATGTAGGTCATAATCCATTTACCGCTGTTCATTAAAAAGTCGATGGGTTTCACGCCCAGATTTTCCGCCAGAAATATATTAATAACGCCGTTTGTAGGCGCCAAAAGCCTTGTGGCGATACTCGACACAATGATCCATGACAGGAAGTGCGGAAGATAAATTATCGTTTGAGTCAATTTTTTAAAATTTTTAAAAATAAGCTCGTTTAAAACCAGAGCGAGAATGATCGGAGCCGGAAAACCGATAATTAAATCCAGGAAATTAAGCGTTACTGTATTCCGCATAGAAAGCCAGAAATCTTTTCTTGCAAAAGCCTGTTGGAACCATTTCAAGCCTACCCAGGGAGACCCCTCGGACCAGACACCCTGGAAGATATTGTAATCCTTAAAAGCGATTACAATGTTTGTCATAGGAATGTATCTGAAAATTATGAAAAACGCTATCGGGAGCAGTAACATTAAATAAAGCATCCATGTATTTCTAATATAATTTGAAAAATTGGCTTTTTTCAGGTTGAATTTTGCTAAATTATAAGAATTTACCTTTTCTTCCATTAATTTATCCTAATTAACTGATAATATATTAAAAGTCAGGTATTGTCAAGTTGTAAAATCATGCGAATTTTCATCAATATTTTAATTAATCTACTCTCGCGGAACGCGCTATATATTCATCAATATCATTTATTAAATAGAGTCTTCCGAAAGAATGGAGAACATCGTAATATGACGCGATATAATCAAAAACTTGATGTTTTTGAAAAACATCAAGCGCCTCTTTTCCGTTTAAATTATGAATCGTTTTATAATTTTCAAGGCAAAAAACTTTAAAATTAATTAATTTATCCATAATACTAATATTCCGGTAATTCCAGTTTGCCCGTATTTATTTCCGCGTCAAAAAGCATGAAAAGTTTTTCGGCACTGTAATGCCATACTTTTGTTTGTTCGTTTTCAAGGTAAAAATAAAGCGCGGAATTATATAATTTGAAAAACGCTTCATCTTGCGGTATATTTTTTTTTTCAATGATTTTTTTCAGAAGAGAAGCGACAATCAGAGGAAGAAGCGCGTCAAATTTATCTTTATCCATTTAATTCTTCCTTTATATTTTCACAACGTAAATATTTACAATATTGCAAAGATTTTTCGTTATGAAACATTATTTTTATTTCTTTTTCCGCTTTGCCGGCATCAAATTCGTACAAACTTACTATTTGTTCTTTTGAGTTATTTCTGTCTTTTACCCGTTTAGCCCATCTTTGCGCCTGTTCAAGAGAAGATGTCGTATAAAAACCCTCGCCAAAATCCAGCAAGCGGTTGGAAGTCACTATCTTTGGGTCTTTTATGGGTATGTCGCTGCCGTGGTAGATTGTCATATATTGGTTGGATTATATACAAAAAACGGAGGAAATTCAACCAAAACGAAAAAGCGGTGTCAGGCGCCTTTGCGCGTCCTATATATTACACCAATGTCTAAATTGTATTAAAAGATGATGCAGAAACCAGAGAGTTAGACGCTTCTGTTACTTGTTCCATTATTACCATCCACCCGCAGAACCGCTCACGTTCGAATCAAGATTAACTGTCGGTCCTGCGGTAGTTTCTCTGCGCATGCTACTACTTACATACACCGCATGCCCTCTGTTGCTCTGTACAACACCGGAACTGTTTTTTACCACATTGCCGTTCACCGTATCGCTAGCATAGCCTGTTATGGTTGCGCCGCCGGATTTGGTGAAGGTGTAATTGCTGGACACAGCTACCCCGCCGCCTGAGTAGGAAGCAGTATTGCCGGAGATTACTCCGCCACTCATTGTGAATGTCCCGCTAGGGTCCACATTCACCCCGCCGCCAGAGCCTAAATTGCCAGTACAAGTATTACCAAAAATTTCTCCACCAGTCATGGTGAAAATTCCACTATTATTCACCCCGCCGCCGTTGCCCTTGGTATTAATATTACCGGAAATTTCCCCACCAGTCATATTAAAGATTCCTCCTGGATCCATAGTTACCCCACCAGTGTAATCAGAGGTATTGCCGGAGATTTTTCCACCATTCATAGTGAAGGTCCCATGATCTCTCATTCGTACCCCTCCGGTATTGCCGGAGATTTCTCCGCCGTTCATAGTGAAGGTTCCATATCCAGTAAAATACACCCCACCGATATTTGCGGAATTATTATTGTCAGATATTTTAGCTCCGTCATTCATAATAAGATTTCCACCATCAACATAAATAAGAGGATTATTATTATTAACCCTACCCCAAAGGGATATATTTCCATCAAGGGTAAGCGTAACGCCTTCTCTCACAGTAAACAAAGCACCATTTGCATTAAGAGCTATGTTTTTTTCACCACCATATACCGACAATGTGATACTTACAGTTTTGTAATAAGATAAAGTTATGGGCGAAGAACTTTCATCCACTCCCAGAACAATGTAAAAGTCATCACCGTTAACCGCATTGGTTGAAATATAGATTATAGAAGCCGCAAGATTTTGTGTGCCAATTTTATCTGTGCCTCGGTACAATCCCGGCGTTAAACCGGGCGCTTGATTTGCGTTTACTCCATAACCAGAGATGCCATTGGCATTCTTTGCTCGCAATCGGACATAGTAAGTCGTGCCATTAGTTAATCCGGTTATTGTTGTCGTAGTTCCTGTAACAGTTGCCGCAAGCGTTGTCGGATTACTGCTTGTTCCGCAATACACTTCATATTCATCCGCTCCCGCTACGGCTGTCCATGTCACCAGTAATTGTTTGAAAGAAGGACTTAATATTGGCGTTCCCGGCATACCAAGCGGCTTGCCGTTTACCGCCGTACTCGCGCTGCCTATTCCATTGGCGTTTTTCCCTTTAACCCACACGTAGTACGTTGTACCATTAGTAAGACCGCTAATCGTAGCCGTTGTTGCCAAAACTGTCTGTGTCGGACTTCCCGGAATTAAGTTGGTTGTACTGTAATACACCTCATATTGATCCGCTCCGACAGCCGCCTGCCAGTTAACGACAAGTTCTCCGCTTCCGCCTGTGGTTAACGTAACCGTTCCCATATTGCCAATCGGCTTGCCGCTTGCCATCGGGCTTGCCCCGCTGGTTCCGGTGGCATTGACAGCTTTTACCCAGAAATTATACATTGTCCCATTACTCAATCCGGTAATTGTTTTATTCAGTTCTGTAACATTGGTAAATGAAGCCTCGTCAGGTATTGTGGTAGCGGTACTGTAATAAAATTCATAACTGCTTGCACCAGTTACTGCCGCCCAACTTACCGTAATCTGCCGGTTTCCGGTGCTGACTGTCAAAGTACCCGGTGTTGCCATAGGTACGCCGCTTACAGCGGTGTTGGTATTTCCCGCGCCGTTGGCATTCTTCGGCTTAACCCACACATAATACGTTGTCCCGTTAGTCAAGCCCGTGATTGTTGCCGTTGTTGCAGAAACAGTCTGCGAAGAACTACCCGGTATTGTGTTTGTTGCGCTGTAATACACATCATATTGATCCGCTCCGAAAACAGCCGTCCAGCTTGCCGTTAGCTGATTATTACCCGAATAAACCGTAACCGTTCCCATGTTGCCGACAGGTTTCGCGCTTGCCGCTCCGCTCATCGCTCCGGTTCCGGTAGCGTTCTTGCCCCGTACCCACACGTTGTACGTTGTTCCGTTATTCAAATCGCCGATCGCAGCCGATGTTGTTGGGGCGTTAATTGTCTTAGCCGCTGTCTGCGGCGGGGTTATTCCGCTTCCGCAGAATATTTCGTATTGATCCGCTCCGGCTATTGCCGTCCATGTTACCGTAAGTTGATTGTTGTTTGCGCTCAATGCAGGCGTTGAAGCATTGGCAATCGGCTTGCCGCTTGCAACAGAGCTGAACGCGCTTGTGCCTGCGGCATTCTTCGCTTTTATCCAGAAGTAATATGTCGTTCCGTTGGCAAGGCTTTCTATTGTTACGGAAAGCGCCGCGCTGATATCCGCACCGTTTTTCACAGCAGACGCGGAATCATTGGTTGTACCTCTCCATACTTCATATGTTGTAGCGCCGGCTACCGCCGCCCATGAAACAGTTATTTGCCCATTGCCGATACTGACGGACGGAGCCGAGGGAGCTTGCGGAGCGGCGGAAAAAACTGAAGGCGTTTCCGATGCCATAGGACTGAATCCGCTTGTGCCTATGCTGTTCTTTGCTTTTATCCAAACATAATAAGTTGTTCCGTTGGTTAACCCTGAAATGACAGAGGACAAGCCTGAAACATCACCGCCGCGCTTTGTCGCTAGAGTGGGATTTGTATTAGTTCCCGCCCATACTTCGTAAACGCTCGCTCCTTCCGCCGCTTGCCAGCTTACCGTTAATTGTCCGTTTCCTGCGATAACAGTCGGCTCGTTTTGAGGCGCGGACGGTGTTACAGCAAAAGCGGAGGGCGTTCCGTTTGCCCTTGGGCTGAATTCGCTTGTACCTGTATTATTTTTTGCTCTTACCCAAATGTAATACGCGGTTTCATTGACAAGCCCTTTCAGCGCTGTAGAAGTGCCGGAAACATCAGCGCCGTATTTTACAGCGTATGCGGAATTATTTGTCGCTCCTGTCCACACTTCGTAAGACAATGCACCTTCAATCGGCGGCCAGCTAACGATCAATTCACGGTTTCCCGCAACTACTGAAGGAGCTGATGGCGTATCAGGCAGAACAGCAAAAGCCGAAGGCTTCGCGCTTGCCGAAGGGCTGAAGTCGCTTGTGCCAACAATATTCTTTGCTTTAATCCAAACATAATAGATTTTCTCATTTTCAAGTCCGGAAATAACGGTTTCCGTTACGCCGCCTGTAATGTCGCCGCCCTGTTTTTGCGCGTTTGCGGAATCATTGATTGTTCCAAGCCAAATCTCGTAAGAAGCGGCAAGTTCCACCGCATGCCATGAGACAGTCAATTTGTGATTGCCTGCTGTCAATACAGGTTTTGAAGGAGCGTCCGGAGCTTGGGTAGGTATTTTGGGAGTACCTACTACAAGTGGGCTGTAATCGCTTCTGCCGACATTGTTTACAGCGCGAAGCCATATATAATAATTTTGATTGTTTTCCAAATTCTTGATTACAGCGCTTGTTTTCCCTTTCTCGGTGGTAATTAAATCCGGTGTAGACGGTTTTACCGTAGATGTATTTTTATATACTTCGTAGGTTAAAGCTCCGCCGCATTCATCCCAGTTTACCGTTAGCTGATTTACACCCGGAATTATTCTGGGCGTTCCGGGAACAGCGGGTACCTGATTTGCCGGCCACGGAATACCCCGGCTGAACGGGCTGAAATCGCTTGAAGCTGAACTGTTAATCGCTCTTATCCAAAAATAATAAACGGTCTTGTTGGCAAGTCCTGTCAGTACATAAGCGGTTACCTCGACTGTTTTTACAGGCGAAGCCGGCCGTTGATTTGTTGTACTATAGTAAACCTCATACCTTTCCGCGTCAGGAACCGCCGTCCAGTTCAATGTTATAAGAGAGTCCCCTGCCGTAACAACAGGAGCGCCTGGAGCATCAATATGCTTGGAAATCCCCGCGACATTTTCCAGTATTAATTCAACTTCCGTTATAAACGAGATATTGTTGTTTTCAAAAACAAAACTGTATACGCGCCCCGCCTCAAAACTTACGATGGAACTCGAAAACTCTTTATAATCCGCTCCTACAAGCAATTTATATGGAGAGGCCGCTCCGGGGTTAATCGTATAAAGCGCCTTCTCACCGCCGTTTACAAGCGAAGCTGATGAATTGTCGGGTGATATTATGCTTGTCCCTCTGTGCAATTGAAACGGAAACGATGAATTATTTTGAATTAATAAATAACTTTTGTCGTCAAAAAGATCGTCGGGCGATGAAACGGTTTCTTCCAGACGGGGTATGCTGATAGTAGTCGTTATACCTTCGTCAATACGTACGGCTTTTTGATCTTTTCCTATTTCTTTCGGAACATAATTCAACGTAAAGCCGTTGATTCCTTTCCAGTTAACGGCATACGAAAAATAAAAAGGCGCGGAAGCATTGGGAGTCCATTCAATTACCTCGGAACTGCCGCCGGCGGAAACTACGGTAATTTTATCGTCTTCCTGCCTGCGGTAGTCGTTATAAACGGAAGCGGCGCAGATACCTTGGGTATTGTCAAATACAATGGCTGTTTTATGAGAATTATTGGGATCATCGTCATCGTCAGGTTGACCGCCGACAGGGCTTTTGCAAGTTACCAGCAGGACAATCAACCCTGCGATGATTAAGAACCGTTTCTTCATAACAGACTCCCGTTTTAGAAAAACAGGCGGCTGTTACGCCGCCCGATTAAATTACCGGATTGAATAAAAAAACAAGTTATGGAGTACCGGTAAAATCATCTAAACTTATTGTGCCTTGTTCTTCAGGAGCGGAAATTGTGATTGTATCCGCATTGGCGCTGCCTGTAACTGTTACTTTATAAATAGTATCTACTTTAAGATCGTAATTTCCAATAGATTTTTGCTGTCCGGTACGACCTACAGTATAACCTGCGATATTGGCTGTCTCGGCATATTTATTTGTTCCCGCAACTTTGGCCATATCAATCTGATATGTTCTGGAGTAGCCATTGTTAATTGTTGAAATTCCAAGAGGTGTAAGTTGAACAACTCCGCCTTTTTGCAACTGAACACCTGTATCACTTGCTTGATTGTCAATAATAAGCCATGCAACTCCGGTAGAATAAGTCGTGCTTGCCAAAAGAGCAGTAACATCTACAGATAATTGTTTAACTCCATCCTCACCTAATTGTTGTTGAGTGTACCACGGAACCCCCGTTGAACCTTTAGGATAAACGGTTATTAACTCATCCTTAAGAGTGTTATATTTTATGAATACCGGAAAAATAAGATAATCAGCAGGATTCACAAATAAGGTAGTATTCAACATACCGTTTCGCGCAAATCCCAATGTTTCTCCGTATATACCGTTTAAGCGCAATTCCACATCCAGCGAAGTAAGATTTTGAATCTGAATTGAACAATTCCCGCCTAAACGATCCGAAATTTCATAGACGCTTTCATTTACACCATTGGCGTTATAAAAGGCGAATATTCTGGTAAAAGGAGTATTTTCAATACTCTTAAGATTCGATTTATTATCATTGTATTGCTTTTCTGTAAGCAGAATTAAAGCAAAACCTTCCGACTTAGAACCAAACAGACTAGGATCTTTAGGAAGACCATGGTTAGAATCCCTTGCAGGAATACCGCCAATCAATCTGTCTTCCCGCAGTTCGCCTTTAAATGCTATCAACCGCTCAGTTGTCCTGTTATTTATTTTTATAGAAAATCCGTTTGGATAATCTGCAAAATCCGGTCCTGTTACCTTGTCTTTATCCTTATCTTTGTCATCAGTATCTCCGCCGCAGGAAAACACAAAAATAACGGATGCCAGCATGAGAGCAAACAATACGATTTTTTTCATCTTTTTCATTACAAACTCCTTTTCAAATTAATATTGTCAAAGACATAATTATGTCCTTATGTCATAATATTCATTATTATGTGTTTTTTCAAGTCTTTTTAGACATAATTATGTTACTTTTTCAATATATGTCCGATTTTTCAAAGCGGCTTCGTTCTGAAGTTGAATATATCGGCCTCAATCGGAAGGAATTTGCCGCAAAAGCAGGCATAAAAAAGAGGGCTTTAGACGCGTATTTGGGGGCTCAGCAATCCATGCCGCCTGCGGACGCGGCGGTTAAAATAGCCTCGGTTTTAGGGCTTTCGGTTGAATATCTGGTAACCGGCAAAGAATACAGCCAATCTGTGGACATTTCAGGCTATTTGCAGTTCAGAGGCATACTGGACGACATGTCAGTCCTCCCCGACGAAATCCTCGACCCCATAAAAGCGGTAATAAAGTCCTTCGCGGAAGAAGAACGAAAGAAAGTATAATATTTTGTAATAATTTTTAAGAAATCTTCAGCAACGGTATTACAGGAGCGGTAAGCTCTATCGAAGCGGGAAAATCCCCGCGCTCGAGAAGCACGGCCTCCCCGTCCATCTGCGCCAAAATCGGATACATCGCGGAGAAATCAACTTTGCGAGCGGTGAATAACATGGACTCGGGCTTGTTGATATGCTCTCCTGTGCCGAACAGATCTTTAAGAGCGATTTTTCGGAACATGGACATTTGCTTTACGGCGCATACATTGCGGTCGTCGGGGAGAATCTTATTTCCGGAACCGTAAGTGCGATGCCCCGACGCGCCTACGGCAATGAGCAGTAATTTTTCGCGGAAAGAATTTATTTCCTTTCCTTTATCGCTGTATACTTTTACGTCCATGTAATCTACTTTATATATCCTGTCGTAGAAAAGGGCGGCGATATCTACCCACAGTTTGTATGAGTCTCCGGGAAGTCTTCCTTTCATCTTGTTGGTCATGTGGGTTATAAAAGCGTCAACACCGGCAGAAAGAATGTTAAACGCAAGAAACGGCCCTTTCGCGCGGGCAGGTCCTTTTTGAGAAGTAACAAGACGAAGGGCAGGCGTGTACTCAACCTTTACCGGTTTTATTAATAAGTCCAGCGCGCCTTCAAGGACGGGAGCGTCAGCGCCGTCGTTGCCTGTCCCTAAAGGAAGACGCACAACTGCGGCGGAAGATCGAAAGCGCGGCGGAGCGTCATGTAACGCTGAAAGAACTTCCCGGCTTGTACCGTCGCCGCCGGCGCAGATTATTAATTGAAAGGGGGGACTGCTCTCTTTCGACGCTAGAAAATTTTCAATTATTGCTTTTGTAATTTCTCCGGCATGGCCTGATCTTCCTGTCAGAATCGTTCCGTATTCAGCGAATGAGCCGGCGCCTGTTTTGCCTTCTTTAGCTGTAACGGAAGGTTTTACGTCGCGCCTAAGCGGATTTTCCTGCGCCTTCTGCCTGTATTCTTCCATAATGGCATGGTGTTTTTTCCAGCGCTTGCGAATGGTAAATCCGCCGGCGCTCGGGTTTACAATAACAGTGAATTCCAGTCTTCGCCCCGCGGCTGTTTTTGTATGGGCGCATATTTCTGCCAATGTCTTGGCGAATATTTCAATTTCCATACCGTCAGTTACCTTTTATACTCTAAAAAAAGTTCATTGTAAACACTTGCGTTTTTTGGGTTTGGTTCGTATGTTTTCCCGGGTTTAACCATAACGGATGAAGCCTCGGCAATGCTCGCGAATTTTTTCATGTAGCATGAACCCGTTATCGCAAGACCCAAAAGTTCAGTATCCTTATTTACAGGTTCTAGAACCTGCTTACCCGTAATATCGGCTTTTATCTGATTAAGGCTTTCTATGCCGGCAAGACGGCCTGTTACGTGCATTTGCCCGGCTTGTACGCCGTTTGCTTCCATAACGCCGATTACGTCCCTTATGGAAAACCCTATGCCCTCAAGCACGGAATTGGCGAATTCGCTCTTTCCCGATGCCAGACTTACGCCGCGCCATAACGCGCGTACATTGGGATTCCATATAGGGGCGCGTTCACCCGCAAGATAGGGAACAAATACAAGCCCGCCGGAGCCGCTTTTGCTTTGTTTGGCAAGAGCGAAAAAATCATCATAGCTGTTAATCCCTAGAAAATTTTTGCACCATTCAATCGCTTTTCCCGTTGTATTTATCGTACCGGACAAATTCCAATACGGTTTTACAGGGTGTCCGTAAGACATCAAACGCCTGTCCAAAACAAGATTTCGCGTGCAAAGATTTATTCCTTCTGAGGAGCCTGTGCGGTCGCACACATGTGGAGGTTCCAATACTCCGCTGCCGTTAATCGCGGAAAAAAAATCAGGCCCGCCCGTTATTACGGGAATATTTTTAGAAAACCCGAAAAGTTCCGCTACGGAAGAAGAAATCGAACCGAACGCTTCACCGGGACGTATAAAAGGAGGAAATTTAGCGGCATCCAAAGATAGTTTTTCCAGAACAGAATCGTTCCAGAACCAGCGATCAAAACCATCCGACGGAAAAACGGTACGCGCGGCGCCCGTAAGCGCGTATGCGAGATATTCGGGAACGCCCAGAAATGTTTTTGTTTTTTTATACAACGCTTCTTCTTCATTTTTAATCTTCAGTATTTTAGGAAGGAAAAAACACGCGTCTACAAAACCGCCCATCAATTTCGTTACTTCGTCTTGATATTTGACCGCGCTTCGATCCAGCCAAAATCTGGCTTTATCGGCAGGAACCGAAAATCCGTCTTTTCCCGCTTTTGGCTCTCCCAAAACAGGCACAAGAGTCGGTCCGTTTCCGCTTATAACGACAGCCTCAACTTTTGACATATTTCCCAACTTTTGACAGCAAGCCTCAAAAGCTCTTAACCACTGAGAACAATCGGCGCCGCTGTCGCTTGAAAGAATAAAAGACGCGTTCGAAAGACGTTTTCCTTCATAATCAAAAATCGCGGACTTAAAACTTGAAGTTCCAATATCTATTGTAAGCAGCATTCTTTAACCCTCCTTTACAAAAAATAATTCCCTTATTTTATGATCTTTTGCAAGACCTTTTTGCTCGAATTTTGTTACAGGCCGCCAGCTTTGCGGAACGGCAAAATCATTGTAGGCGTTTTTCATGAAAGGACACGAGGCAAGAGAAGCAAGAGCGCACAGAGCGTAATCTTCCCAATCTGTCACCATGTACAAATAGCCGCCGGGTTTCAGGCAGGCCGCAAGAGTAAGCGTAAAAGGAGATTGAATAAGGCGGCGCTTGTTATGCCTTTTTTTCGGCCATGGATCCGGGAAAAAAATGTGTATAGCGCCGAGGGATCCTTCAAGGATCATTTTTTCCGCCACGGCCGCCGCGTCATATTCTATTATCCTGATATTCTCAAGAGAGCGTTTTTCAATCTCCCATAACAGCCGCCCAATGCCGGGACGATGTACCTCGACTCCTAAATAATTTTTATCGGGATTCGCCTGCGCGATTTGGGTTGTGGCAAAACCGGAGCCGAAACCTATTTCAAGTGTAACATCGGCGGAATTCCCGAAAAAACGCGAAAAATCCTGTTTGTTATCTGCAAATGGTATCATATACTTCTCACTTAACGATCCATAAGCTTTCTTTTGGGCGTCCGTAAAACGCCCTTTTCGTATCACATAACTTTTATGCATTAACGAACGGGAACCACATTTGTAAAAGCGCTGATAAAATACGCGGGATCTTCCGCCCAAAGAGCGACAGTTGCAACTGCCGATGTAAGGTTTAACTGAGAAACAGGACCGGATAAAGACTGTAACTCCACCGTAGAGGTATAATTTCCCGTTTTGTCATAGCATACCAGACGGTTTTCAGACCATTCGGATTTAACCGTATACATTCCGTTTTCAATTTCAATTTTTGGGAAAGGATGACGGACTTCGGCGTCAAACGTGAAAAGACGTTCCCCTCTCTCACCTCCCTTGTTAACAAGGACTGCGCGGTAAATGCCGCGCGGCAGAGATCCTTCTTGAATCGTTATGCTTCTTGTACCTATCCAAGTCTTGTTATTCTGCACAAAGCTGACCCATTCATCGTTTTTTATTTTCCAGCAAAGCTGTTCCCTGTCATGATACAGGTACAGTTCGTCAAGGTTTTCGATACCGTCCTCGTCTTCGGCTATGACAAAAAACGAAAATTGCTCCGTAGGTCCCTGCTCTCCCTCATACAAAACCAAACTCATAAATCCGAAGGGAATCTCCGGCTTTGAAGTTGAGCATGAAACAAACACCGCAAAAACAGCCGTAAACACGGCGAAATATAAGGTAAATTTCTTGTTTTTCCGGAAATAACTCATATCTTATCTATATTATATACCGTATTTTACGGAAAGTCTATGCGAACTGACCGGGACTCTATTGACGAAAATTCGCGTTTTTTATATATTTACTCAACATATTTATTATTTACGGAGGATTAATATGAAAGTAAAACCTTTGGCAGACCGTGTAATGGTTAAACTGGAAAAAAATGAGGCAAAAACGGCCGGAGGAATTATTATTCCGGATACAGCCCAGGAAAAAACCCAACAGGGATTAGTTGTTGAAGTAGGGCCGGGTACGGAAAAAGACCCTGTCCTCGTTAAACCCGGTCAGAAAGTTATGTACGATAAATATGCCGGATCTCAGGTAAAAATTGACGGAGAAGAACACCTGATCCTCAAAATGTCCGACATTATCGCGGTTATTGAGTAATTTTTCGTGGTTCGCGGCAGAGTATTTTCTTTTTTACTTTTTATCTCTTTAATACTTCTCTCCTCATGTTCAAAGTTAGGCTATGGGGTTTTACTTTGGTCAACCGAGGATCCGGTTATTTTGTCGGGAACCATACTGCCTGTTTATATCAAATCGAATATTGACAAAGTTTGGGTCGTCGGCGTTCCTGAAAGTTACAGGCATGATAAAAAAGTCAACAGCAAAATGGAAATCCCGCTTTCTCAGCTTCATTTTGCCGGCAGTAAAAAAAAGGCAAAGACGTTTGCCGCCGAATTCGCGTATTACGCGCCTGTCTATGCGGAAAATTTGCAGGACGGGCTTCCCATCCGCGACAATCCCGATAACAGCGCGCGGCGCGTATATAAATTGCAAACCGGAGAAATAATTAAAATCATCGACAAGGTTAACGGAAACCCGCCGATAAGCATGAGCGGGGCTCCTTTGCCGGGTGACTGGTATAAAGTGCTTACGCAGAACGGAGTTACCGGTTTCTGTTTTTCCTACAGGTTAAAAGTTTTCAATCATTTTGAGGGGCCGGTTCAGGCCGTTCACGGCACGCGGATTGAGTCCGCTCCCGATCCCGATCTTGATATGGTTTTAGCGAGAAAATGGTCGCCCGAATCATATTTACAGATGATAAACGCGGATCGAATAGATATAAACGAACTTGAAAAAAATTACCGCTTTGATCCCGGGCAGGATTCGGGTATCGCAAAGATAATTCTTCCCGGCATTGAAATGGAATTTGTTTACGAAGGAATAATCCCCGACGGGGAAAGAGCGTGGCGTTTTGAGGGAACAGGTTTACAAATGAACCTTCGTACAAATTCAACTCTTGCCGTGCAATTTTTGGAAAATACGGGTTTAAGGCGAACTCTTATATTTGTCGCCCTCTCAGCCGACGTAGACGATCTTGTTATGCAGGAAAAAGCTCGCAGAGAAGCGCAATACGCTATAATCTTTAACCAGGGGCCTGTTTTTACAAGCAACAATTACGGTTCCATTACCTTTACTCAGACAGGCGGCTTTATATGGACGGGATTTGAACTGCTTGTCCCGCAAATAATTCCGCGCGATACAAAGGGAGAAGGTCATGTGCTTATGGATCTGTTTATCACCCCGTCGTTTGAAGAACGTTATAACGGCGCATTTACATTCAAGTTTTCAGATAACTCTAAATTGATATTACGGTTCATGTACAGTTTGGACAATCAGGGACTGCGCCTTGAAGTACTGCCCGATTTTGCCGTAGAAGACGTAACCGTTACGCGAAGATCGTCATCTCCCGTTGTGTTGTACTTCTTCAGGGATTCATTGTATTAAAAATGGCCTTTGTCCAGTTTTCCGGCCTTTCCCTTGCCTTCGGCGACAGGGATATACTTAAAAACATAAACTTGCGCCTTGCCGAAGGAAGCAGAACCTGCCTTACCGGAGCAAACGGCTGCGGTAAATCGACATTGATAAAAATAATCGCCGGTCTCTTGCAAGCCGATTCGGGAGACAGGGCCGTTCAAAAAGGAACGCGCATTTCCTACCTTCCGCAATCGGGCATTGTACACAGGGGAAGCAGTCTCCGAGACGAAGCGGAAACCGTTTTCGGCTTTGCGCATAACTTGATTGAACGCCTTGAGGAAACGGGAAAACTTCTTGAAAAAGCGAAGGACGGCGATTCTTCGACTCAGGCATTAGTCGAGGAACACCACAATTTACAGGAACAGATTGAAAACTCGGGCTACTACAGGCGGGAAGCTGCGGTTTCGTCCGTTCTTTCCGGCCTTGGTTTTTCATCTTCCGATATAAACCGCGACACGGGAGAATTTTCAGGCGGCTGGCAGATGAGAATCGCCCTTGCGAAAGTTCTTCTTGAACAGCCTGACATTTTACTGCTGGACGAACCGACAAACTACCTTGATATAGAAGCCAGAACATGGCTTGAAAAATGGCTTGAAAACTTTCACGGCGGCTATCTTTTGGTATCTCACGACAGATACTTTCTTGACGTATGCGTCAACGAAGTGTACGAGCTTTTCCAAGGGAACTTAAAACGCTATGCGGGAAATTACACCTCTTACGAAAAGGTGCGAAAGACGGAACTTGCGTCCCTTGTTAAACGCTATGAGGAACAGCAGGAAGAAATCGTCAAAACCGAAGCTCTTATCCGCCGTTTCCGCTACAAGGCAAGCAAAGCGGCTTTCGCGCAGGAACTGATAAAACGCCTCGAGAAAATGGAACGAGTGGAAATTCCCGAATCGTTAAAAAAGATAAACATCACTTTTCCGCCGCCGCCCCATTCCGGAAATATCGCGCTTACTTTGGAAGGCATAGGAAAAAGCTACGGGGAACACAAGGTGCTTTCAGGCGTCGATTTATGCCTTGAAGCCGGGGAAAGGCTCGTTGTCGCAGGCCCCAACGGAGCGGGAAAAAGCACGCTTTTAAGAATCATCGCGGGGCAGGATAAAACCTTTGAAGGGGACGTAAAATACGGTTCCGGCATTTGCGCCGGTTATTTTTCCCAGACGGAAGCCGAAGAACCTACCGCGCTTGCATCCAACCTTAAAGACGCGGAAAATACGCAAGTGCTGGATTTCATGGAAGCTGGGGCTCCAACTTTTCTTATCCCTAAGTTACGCGACATGCTGGGCGCGTTTTTGTTCCGGGGAGACGACGTTTACAAAAGCATTTCTGTTCTAAGCGGAGGAGAACGAAGCCGTCTTGCCCTCCTTAAAATGCTTCTAAAACCTCTTAACCTTTTAATCCTTGACGAACCTACAAACCACCTCGACTTAAACTCGAAAGACATACTGCTGGACGCTCTTTCCAATTTCGGAGGGACAATAATCTTTGTCTCGCATGACCGCTCTTTCATGGAAGCGCTTTCCACCAAAACCCTTGAACTGTCTTCCGTTGCAGGAGAACCGGCCCGCGCGAGGCTTTTCTACGGCAATTATGCGTATTATCTGGACAGGGTTAACGAAGAAACGGAAGGCGCGGCGTCAAAGACGCCGGGAAAGACCGCACGCGCGGAAAAAGCGGCGGCGGGAGAGCCTTTGCTGACTTCCGCAGAAAAACGCGCAGCCGGCAAACAGAAACAGGCCGCTATTCGCAGGCAGGAAAGGCAGGAAGCGGAGCTTTTAAAAACATTGGAAGATTTGGAAAAAACAAAGTCCGCGCTTGAGGCGGAGCTTTCCCTGCCCGAAGTATACTCAAACGGGCAAAGGGCGAAAGAAGTTAAAATAAAACTCGATGAATGTACGGCGGCAATAGAAGCTAAAACAGCCGAGTGGGAACAGGCGGCATCCGCCTTGACGCGGTAGTCCCGCTTGAATAACATGAAAATGTATTTAATAATATCAAAATGAACATATTAGTAATAGGCGGCGCAGGTTATATCGGAAGCCACGTAACTAAGGAATTTCTGGACAACGGGCATAATTGCACGGTATACGACAACCTTTCAAGCGGTCTTAGCGAAAATCTTTTTCCTCAAGCCGGATTTATTCACGGGGACATTCACAACTACCCTCTCCTTCTTGATACAATGAAAAACGGAAGCTTTAACGCTCTAATTCACCTTGCGGCGTTCAAAGCGGCCGGCGAATCAATGTTAAAACCTGAAAAATATTCACATAACAACATATCCGGAACCATAAACATATTGAACGCCGCAAGCGAGGCCGGAATTAAAAACATAGTCTTTTCTTCCAGCGCCGCCGTTTACGGCAATCCTCAATATCTGCCAATTGACGAAAAACATCCTACCCTGCCGGAGAACTACTACGGTTTTACAAAGCTTGAAATAGAACGTTTTTTAGACTGGTACAAAAAACTTAAAGGCATAAATTACGCCTGCCTCCGTTATTTTAACGCCGCAGGCTACGATATAAAAGGGCGTATAAAGGGGCTTGAACAAAACCCCGCTAACTTAATTCCCGTTATAATGGAAACCGCCTGCGGCATAAGGAAAGAAATGCAAATATTCGGAAACGATTACGACACTCCCGACGGAACCTGTATCCGCGGTTACGTGCATGTAAGCGATCTTGCCGCAGGCCATGTTCTGGCGTTAGACTGCATCAGCAAGAACAACAAGAGTCTTATCGTCAATCTTGGAAGCGAAAAAGGTTATTCGGTAACGGAAGTGGTGGAAACCGCTCGTAAAGTTACCAGTAAACCTATACCCGCGAAAATCGCAGGCAGGCGTGATGGCGACCCTGCGGCTCTTTACGATTCATCGTCCCTCGCGTTTGAAACACTCGGTTGGAAAGCGCGTTATTCCGATATCGAAACATTGCTTAAAACAACATGGGAAGCGTACAACAAATGAAAGATAAATTATTATCATGGATAGAAAACGCCGCATCTTTGGCCGTGGAACTTGAAACGGGGCTTACAAAACACCCCGCCGTCTCGCCTGAATCGGGCGGCGAGGGAGAACTGGACAAATGCCTTTTTCTTGAAAAGTGGCTTAAAGAACATGGCATTACAAACCTTGAACGCTTCGACGCCCCGGACAAAAACGCGAAAGGCGGAATACGTCCCAATTTAATCGCTACTATTCAGGGGAACGGAGAAGGGCGCTTGTGGATTATGAGTCATCTTGACATTGTCCCTCCGGGTGAGGAAAAACTCTGGGACAGCGATCCTTGGACTGTTATACGCAAAGACGATCCTCCGGGGGCGCGTCTTATCGGGCGCGGAGTGGAAGACAACCAGCAGGGAATTACGGCGTCCGTTCTCGCGGCGCTAAGTTTTACAAAGCAGGGAATAAAGCCGAACCTTACGATTAAACTGCTTTTTGCCGCCGATGAAGAAGTCGGCTCCGCCTACGGCATTGTTTGGCTTGTAAAGAATTACGGCAGTTTGTTCAAAAAAGACGACATGGTTCTGATTCCCGACGGCGGCGACAAAAAGGGCGAGTTTATGGAAATCGCCGAAAAAAATATAATGTGGGTGCGCTTTGCAACAAGGGGAAAACAAGCGCACGGCTCAAGGCCCGATTTAGGCAATAACGCCTTTATCGCCGGTTCCGATCTTGCCCTTCGCCTTCATACAGGGCTTTCCGTAAAATTCTCCGACCATGACCCTTTGTTTGACCCCGACTACTCCACTTTTCAGCCAACAAAAAAAGAAGCCAATGTGCCAAACATCAACACAATCCCCGGCGAAGACGTTTTTTACGTGGATATGCGCGTCTTACCTCGCTATTCTACAGACTCTGTGTTAGCTGAAATTGAGCGAATTAAATCAGAAGTCGAGGCAAAGTACTCCGTGGCTATCGAATACAGCCCGATTCAGCTAACGCAGTCAGGTCCCACATCCGCGGACGCCGCAATCGTAAAAAAAATAAGCGCCGCCGTAAGCGAAGTTTACTCTGTCAATCCGCACCCTGTCGGAATCGGCGGCGGCACTATGGCGGCCTACCTTCGCAACATCGGAATTGACTGCGTCGTCTGGACAAAAACGGACGAAACCCTTCACCAGCCTAACGAGTACGCTCTTCTGGAGAACATTCTCGGAGACGCGAAGGTAATGGCTCTGTTGGCGTTAAATTAAGCGCCGCATGAAAAAACTCGATTCCGAACGGATAATCGCCTCCCTATGCGAAGGCGGAGATGTCGCAAATAGGCTTTCTTCCTACGAACCGCGTCAGGCCCAGCTTGATCTTCTGGAATTGATAATAAAAGCGTTTAACGAAGACGCCCATGTCATGGCGGAAGCGGGAACAGGCGTCGGAAAATCGTTCGCCTATCTTCTGCCCGCGATTCATTTCGCCCTTGAAAACAAGGAAAAAGTGGTAATCTCCACCGCCACCATTACGTTACAGCAGCAGCTTTACGAAAAAGACATTCCCCTTGTAGCCTCCGCGTTGGGAGGAGCCAAGATTAAGGCGGTTATAATGAAGGGAAGGGGCAATTATCTTTGCCTGCGCCGCCTTGACGAAGCATTACGCGAACCGCCTTTGATAATCAATGAAGACGACAGCGAGTATGATGAAATAAGACGCATTAACGAATGGGCGCATAACACAAAAACGGGGGTGCGAAGCGAACTGTCGTTTCAACCGGCGGAAACAGTGTGGGGCGCCGTTTGTTCGGAATCAGACTTATGCCTTGGCATACATTGTCCTTGGCGGGAGAATTGTTTTGTTTTCATCCTGCGCAAAGAGGCGAACAGCGCGCATATTATCGTAGTAAACCATCACCTGCTATTTGCGGATCTTGCGGCGCGTTACCAAGGGGCGGGCTATGAAAACGCCGTAGTCCTTCCGCCTTTTAACAGGCTTGTAATTGACGAAGCCCACACGATAGAAAACGCCGCGACCTCGTTCTTTTCCGCCGAATTCGGACGCACGGGAATTTTCCGTCAGTTGGGAAGGCTCTACCACAAACGAAAGAAAAGCAAGCGCGGGCTTTTGGTCAAGCTTTGCGCCTTTCTGCCGCCGGGAAGCAAACAATTAAACGGCATGGTATCTCAAATTGACAAAATACGCGATTCGGCGGAAGCGCTGGACAAAAGCGCGCTAGAACTATGCGGCGATACGGGAGTATTCCGCCTATCGCCTGAAACGCCGGAAGCGCATTTACAGGGAACACTAATCCCGAACTTAAAAGAGTTACGCAAAAACATTCTCGCCTTAACATCCATGATACGCGATATAACGGAAGAACTTGAACCTCAACCAAGCTCGAAGAGCGTCGAACCAGAGGTTCGCGGTTCCCCTCTTGACGACACGCAGGCCGCTGAGCCTCACGTTTGGGAAATAAAAGCAATAATCAGGCGCATGGAAGACATCGCTGAAATCTGCGATTCCTTCTGTAAATACAAGAAATTCGAGAATGACGTTTTATGGATAGAAAAACAGCGGTTTTCAAGCGGGAACCCGTGGGCAATTTTCACAAAAACCCCGCTGGACTTATCGCCGAAACTGAAAGACAGCGTTTTTGCACCTAACAAAACGGTTGTATGCGTATCCGCGACACTCGCCATAAACGGTAATTTTTCCTATTGGGCAAGCCGCTGCGGCATCTGCGATTTGGAAAACAGACGCGTACTTTCAGGCTGTTTCCCCTCCCCCTTCCCCTACTCCAGCGCGGTGCTCCTTGCCGCCCCCACAGACGCCCCCCTCCCCGACGAAAACAACTGGCAGGACTTTATCGACAAAGCCGCGGGCCGCCTTGCAGCCATCGCCGGAGGTTCCGCGCTTGTGCTTTTTACCTCGTATCAATCTTTAAAAAGCGCGTGGTCTGCCGCAAGACCTGAGTTGGAAAGACTGGGAATCCGCTGTTTGAAACAGGGTGATGACGACCGCACGAGGCTTTTACAAGATTTCCTCTCCGACGAAAGCGCGTGCCTGTTTGCCACAGATTCGTTCTGGGAAGGAGTAGACGCCCCCGGCGACACATTGCGCCTTGTAATAATCTGCCGCCTGCCCTTCCGCGCCCCCGACGACCCCGTTTTTGAAGCCCGAAGCG